>Ga0334882_1002118_pt1 | contig 21285 bp, 20 predicted proteins | sample GraSluR1_MG_5_FD_207226 | JGI IMG/M metagenome (GOLD analysis project Ga0334882, IMG submission 207226) | Sludge microbial communities from methane-producing bioreactor in Wageningen University, Netherlands - Granular Sludge_15_04-R1 | ecosystem: Engineered > Bioreactor > Anaerobic >...
CTTCGTCTTTGGATGAGAGCTCGGCCGCTCTGAGCACGGGGACGCCCTTCTTCTCGCAGACTATATACCCCCGGTCGAAAGCTTTCAACGGAGAGAGCCCGTCGAGAGAAGCGGCGCACGCGGCCAGCCGCTCTCTGGACTCCGAGAGCGCACGCTCCGCAGCCGAAAAAAGCCTGCTCGAAGAGAGCTGGAGCGATGCGTTCCTCGTCATGATGTCCTTCTCAAGAGTTCTCGCCCCGCGTGAAAGCAGCGCATCGATGCCGCGCAGACTCTTCGACATGTCAAGTTCGAGGGCCGCCCGCGCCGATGCAAGCCGGTGATCGAGGAGACGAAGAATATCCCGCCGGTCGGGGAAAATACGCTCGGCAGCTGCGGAAGGGGTCGGCGCATGAAGATCGGCCGCCAGGTCGGAAAGCGTTTCGTCAATCTCATGTCCGACTCCCGTCACCAGCGGAACCGGCGAATTCCGGACAGCCCGGACGACTCTTTCGTCGTCGAAGGCCGACAGGTCGTCCCTGCTTCCGCCCCCCCGGACCAACATGGCGCACTCCGCCCCCGCGACAGACCCGATACGCCCCAACGCTTCGGCGATGGCCTCAGGCGCTTCATACCCCTGCACCGTCGCTGGGATAACCACCAGCTCGCAGGAAGGCATCCGCTTGGAAGCCACCGCGATCACGTCGCGAAGCGCTGCCCCCGTCGGCGACGTCACCACGGCGACGCGCGCAGGGTAGGAGGGAAACGGACGTTTCAAACCCGGGGAGAAAAGCCCTTCTGCCTCAAGGCGCGCCATCAGCTCCAACCGTGCGCGGTCCGCGGCGCCCTTTCCCAGCGGTACCAGCCGCTTCACGAGGAGCTGGTACCCTCCGCGAGGAGCATATACGGAAACCGCCCCCTCGGCGACCACCTCGTCGCCGTTACGGGGCCACTCGGGGACATACGAAGCATAACTTCTGAAAAGAGCGCACGAAATACGGCTTTCCTTCCCCAGGAGGGTGAAATAGACATGACCGCTGGAATGCTTCTTCAGTTCGCTCAACTCGCCGCGAACGCCAACGGCCTGCATAACGGGGTCCTTCAGAAAAAGCGAGGCGATACGGAGGGAAATCTCGTCAACTGTCAGCGTCGTCGGCATGCGTTTCATCACCAGCGTCAAATGCGGACGCATCCTGCGCAGCCGCATCAGGAGGAAGATTCCGGACAATACGCCCCAGAACGCCGTTGACGAACTTGCCGGATTCCTCGGTACCGAAGGTCTTCGCCAGTTCGACGGCCTCCGAAATTGCGACCGCGACGGGAGTGCATTTTGCGAACAGGCTTTCATAAATGCACATTCTCAGAGCCGCCCTGTCCACCGCGACCATGCGTTCGGGACGCCATCCAACAACGTATTCACGGATCAGATTGTCTATATCCATACGGCGCTCCCATGCGCCGGAAGTCAAAACGCGCGCGTACTCCAAAATCTCCGGATCCTCGTCGCCTGGGAACAGCTCGAACGCCTGTTCCGGGGTTTGGCTTCTCCGGAGATCAAGCGCATACAATAATTGAAGCGCCATCTCACGTGCACGATGACGCTTCTGCGGCAAAAAACCACGATTCACTCCATTACCTCCCCGCCATGCCCCTCAGCTTTCGCACAAGTTCAGCGCCCATCTCCGACTGGAAGAAAAGAACTCCCGCGTAAAATGCGCCGCCCCAGAAAAGACTCCAAAGAAGCGTGGCTATCCCCTCCTTGAGCAGGAGGGCAAAAAGAGCGACTGCGATCGCCCATACGACAGGTTTTTTTGCAAGCGAGGCAAGCGCCTCATTATCCACGAACGACGTCTTCGCAAGCTCCACCCATGACACCCGCACAGAAAGGCCGGTCTTCTCGAAAGTATCCCGCAGTTTTGTCTCCAGAGAAACCATAGCGGATGAATCGTAATCCTTCGGCATGGTGATGACAAGAAAAAGAGCGTTGTCGGCAGAGGAAAGAGATACCTGCGCGCACTTAAACGGCTTTTCGCACAAAGAATTGACAAAGTCGCACATTCCATCCTGCGAAACCAGGATACTGCCGAGGGAAGTTCGTTTCCAGAAAAGATACATTCGCATCACCCCTGTTCGAAGGGGGCTCTGAAACTGAAGGAGCCCCCTTCAAGGTTCGTTGATGAACTATGAACTGAAAAAAGCCGCATCGAAGCGAATGTCAGAGCTGCTCCACTTCCGGCTGGACCGATTTATCAAGCTCCGGAACGGAATCCTCGGGCTGTTTCACCTCGCCCTTCGCCTCTTCGGCAACGGCTTCGGCGGGAACCTTGTTTTTAAAGTAGATTCCCTGGACGTTCACGTTCACCGCTTTCACCTTGTACCCGGTGTACTCTTCGATGTTCTTCTTGATCATCTCCTGAACATCCCATGCAAGATCGGGAATGCGAAGACCGAACTTCACAAGTATATACACATCCACGCTCGCCATGGGATGGAGCCCGTTATCCTCAAGAACAACCCGAACGCCTTCGCTCGCTTTTCTTCCGATGCCGAGCTTGGAGGCGATACCGGGGCTGGCGGGCTGCACACCGTCAATGGAGGAAAGCGTCTTCTTCGCAAGTTCGGAGAGCACCTCTTCGCTGATATGCACTACGCCGGCAACCATACCCTCCGGAACAGCCTCGCTCTCCCCAGTCTCGCCCAAAACGCCTTCATACGCAGATTCTTCTTCAAGAACTTCAGATTCCAGCTTTTTGTTCATTTCATCCATTTCGAGACCTCCCTTCCAGTTTTACACGCCCGGCCGGCAGCGAATTAAAGCTCCCGGCCGAATGCTTTTGTCTATTCTTTGGGCTGCTCGAAATCCTTCCCGCAGCCAGGGCATTCAAGAGCCTCGTCCGGTTCGTACTCCTCGGGCTGATAGTAGAAGACGTAGCTGCAATGAGGGCACGTTACGGAGACGTAATTCCGGTCGAACTCGTCGTCCTCGTCTTCGTCATCCTCGTCGTCCATGTCGCCTTCGCCGGAGAAATCGGAGAACGCCTTTTCCAGCGAATCAAGATCTTCGTCAAGAAGCGCGCAGTCGTCCGCCAAGTCCTCGTACAGCTCACGCTGCTCCTGAATCAGATCCTCGTGCTCCGCCACCTCCAGAGAGAGCGCGTCGAGCGCATCCACAACAGCCCTGAAAATCTTTCCCTGTCCTTCGTTCTCGACCGGACCAAGACCGTCGAGCAACCCCTTGAGATAGGCTATCTTTTCCCGTGCGCTCATCTCGTCAACCTCCCTGCGTTTTATTTTTTCGCCCGTTCAAGGTACTGACCCGAGCGGGTGTCGACGACTATTGTATCATCTACATTGACGAAAATAGGAACTGAAATGGTAATCCCTGTTTCGAGCTTCGCCGGTTTGCCTCCGCCGGACACCGTATCGCCCTTGAAGCTTGGAGGCGTGTCGACGACCTTGAGTTCAACGCTCTTCGGCATCTCGATGCCCATGATGCGCCCCTCGAAAAACTCGATCTGGACTTCCATATCGTCCATGAGGAAGTTCACGACGTTGCCCAGAATATCCGCAGGAATAGAGAGCTGGTCATAGGTCGAGAGATCCATGAAAATATAGCTGTCGCCCTCTTTGTAACTGAACTGCGCAGGCTTCTCGTCGAAGATGATTCGCTCGAAGCGCTCGCCGGAGCGGAAAGAGTTTTCGATGATCGTCCCCGTGTCCAGGTTCTTCATCTTCGTCCTGACGGTCGCTCCTCCGCGCCCCATCTTGTGATGCTGGAAATCAATGACTTCCCATATACCTTCCTGCCAGCGGATTTTTATCCCCGAATAAAAGTCCGACGTATCCACAACCTGCGCCATAACACTCTACCTCCCAATATCGGTTCACCACGATCAAAAAAACTGCATCTACTGCAACGCAGGTATATTATCATATCCGGAAGTCCTTCTCAAAAAACCGCTGCAAAAAAATCAACGCGCTATTTTAAAGTGAATTGCTCCACCGGACCGTCGGGCGTCGTCAGAATGTACGGAATCACAATCATCGCCACTTCGGACTTATCGCGTACATCCTTGCGGTACTTGAACAGCTCTCCCAGAAGGGGGATGTTGCTCAATATAGGCACACGTCCGCGTTCGGTTCGCTTCACGTCCTTATGCAGGCCGCCAACGACGAACGGCTCGCCGTCGCGAACCCGTATCATCGTGGTCACTTCCCGGTTGGACGTCTGCGGGAACTCCTCCCCTGCCTGTCCTCTGTAGGTGCCGATAATTTCCCCGGTTTGAATCTTGAGCTCGACCGTCACCATCTGGTCGCGCCCCACAGTTGGAGTGAATTCAAGGATGGGGCCTACTTCCTTCTCGCTCCACGTTGGGTTGCCCGCCTGATCGCGCTCGGAGATGTAGGGGTAGTTCTCCACAAGCTTTATGACGGCTTTCTTTCCGTCGAGCGTGATAATAGACGGGTCGGCAAGCACCTTCCCCTTGTTGGCCGTCACGATGCTGTTCAGCCCGAAATCGAGCATCTTCGTCAAGTCGCCTTTCGCGATGCTCTCCAGTCCATCGTCGATCCCCGGCGCAGGACGTTCATCGCCCGGTTTGTACGCCCCCGGCTTATCGGCGTAGAGATACCCGAGATTCATCCCGCCGGAGCTGAAGTTGAGCCACCACTGGTTGTACACCGCGTCGATGATTGTTTCGAGCTGATCGCGCCCCGCATCGGTTACTTCAATAATACGCGCCTGCAGCATTACCTGGCGCCCCGGATGGTCGACTTCCTGGAGCACGCGCTCCACATGCGGGAACTGCTCCGGCCTGCTCGTCACGTAGAGCGTGCGCAGACGCTCGTCCAACACGATATTGGAGACTCCGGCAAGGCTTTGCACAAGCCCCCCGACCGTCTTCATATCCGCATAGGCGATCTTGAACGCCCTCGTCGACTGTTTCCCGGTGGTCTTGGCGATATTGTCGGGCGCGCCGACGATGATCGTCTTCCCCATAATGGCGTACCCCATGTCGTACATGCGCAGAATATACCCGAGCGCCTCGTTCAGAGGAACGCCCTTCAGCGACATGGTCACCAGCGTGTTCGGGACGGACGGGTCGGCGACGATGTTCATTCCCACGTATTCTCCAAGCATTCTGAAGACGTCGCGCAGCTCCACGTCGCGCAGGTCGAACGTCACAGGAGTCGTTCGCGTAAACGGATCGTTGTAGTTCGTCGGTTGGGCGGGCTTCGGCGCGGTAAGCGCCGGCTCCTCCCGTTCGCGGGCCGCATGCCCTGTGGCGTCAAAACGGAGTATATAACGATTCGCCGGGGCAACGCCCTGGATATCCTTCAAAACGAGCGTTCCGTTGATTCGGACATTGAAGACGACTGCCTCTCCCTTCTGTTCCGCATATACGCCCTGCACCAGTGGAAGCTCAAACTGCCGCTCCCACTTCCCGGACGCCAGATAGGCCGGTTTGACGGAAAAAACGATCAAGTCCGGCGAATTACTCGTGATCTCCGGCCTCGAAAGAGACGCGCCCGTAAGCTGCATAACCACGGCATGCGACCCCATCTGCTGCACTGTAAGCCCCCCGATGGGAGGAAGCAGTTTCAGCGCCTGAGCATCCGGGGGCGTCGTCGCTTCGGCCACGGGGGGACGATGAACAACGCAACAGCCGGCTAGAAGCAGAGCAAAAATCATAAAAACGGAAAAAGCCTTCCATGGTTTCTTCATCCTGATTCCCCCTAAAATCCCGGTGTAATATCGATATTCTTGCCGGCCCACCGGACCGTTACCTTCTCCGGCGTAATCCTGAGGATCCGTCCCTTCTTTTCGAGGAACGAATAGCCCGTCTTTACGATAATACCGTTCCCGACGCCGTTTATATCCATAATAGCGATGGATTCCTTCCCCACCACCATGATCGCCCGAACGAACATGATCGGCGGAAGCGACTCCGTCACAAGCGGCTCAACAAGCGGAATATCTCCGACCGCCGCGCCGCCCCCTCCCTTCGTGGACCTGCGGGAAACCGCGAACGGACGGCGGTTCTTCTCCGTCACGGTCGCAACCAGCCCCTTGCTCCCCTGCCTGGCCTCCACCGTGCCGCGGTAGCTTTCAAGGATGCCGTCCAGCCTTTTTGCATCCTCCTGCGACTGCCTGGGCGGAGGCTGGACAAAAACGGATTCCTCCACGGAAAGATCAACTACCCGTTTGAAAGACCATCCGAAAAAGATCGTCCCGCCGAAAAAAATAAGGAACAAGAGCGCGCGGGGCATACGGAAGGCGCCTTCACCGGCGACAAGCTTTCCCCAGAACGATTCGTTGACTGCTGGGTCGACCATTTTCACCACCTACTTCTTCAACACGGATTCGACGACCGCCACGCCTTTAGCGTTGTCGCCGTCGACGGAGTCCATTCGCACGGAGGAAACCCTGAGCGCGACCTTCAGGTTGCGCCAATCGGAGATCGTCTGCACAAACGAATAGTACGGGCCCTGGAAATCCACCTGAACGGCGCGGCGTCCCTGCGGGGAAGTCCCCGGCTTCACCACGTTGCTCCGGACTCCGTTGCGCGTCAATTCCTGCTGAACCCAGGAGTAAAAATCAACCTCGTTCTCGGGAATCTGGATCTGATATCGTTCAAGCTGGGCAATCGCCCGTTTGAACACCTCTATCTGGCGCATCCGTTCGGCGGACTGAAGCTCGATCTCCATTCCCTGAGTCCGCAGCTCCTTCTCCGCGACCCGAAGCTGTTCCATCTGCTTGATCAGATGGAACGCGCCGAAGAGCATCCCCCCTGACACAAGAAGAAGAATGAGAAAAATGAGCGTATCCTTGCGGGTCATTTGGATTCAGCCTCCTTTTCGACGGGAACCGCAGGAGGGATCGTCGCCGCGAAATTACGCAGCGAACAGGCGAGCGTGTAGTCGACGAGCGACTGTCCGTCGCGCACAACCCGCGTCGTCACAGGGAAATCAACCGCAGCGACGACAGGCGCGTCCAAAAGCCCCTTGCCGAACTCGACGACGTCGTCCTCCTTGTAGGCGCTTCCTTGAAGCGAGACCTTTCCGGGAACGATCGAGAGCGTTCGAACCCAGACGCCCGGCGGCAACGAGGTTTCCATAGCCTGCAGAAATTCGAGCGCGGGAAGCTCGTCCTGCAACAGCTTGAGCGCAGCCACATACACCGCCTCTTCCTCGCCGAGGCGGCGCAACTCGTTCGCAAGACGGGCGTTTTGCGCGCGCTGGATTGAAAGCGTGTCCTCCAAAAAGGCGACGCGATCAACCAGGGAACGATAGTTCCAAAAAGCCCAGAAGAGCGTCGAGCCGCCGATAAGAAGGAACGAGAGAAGGAACAGCGTCATAAAAAGACGGGAGACATTCAGGCGCTTCTTCTGCGACTCGACAAGAGCGCGGGGGCGGAGATCAAGAGACACCTTCATGACAGTTCACGCACCGCCAGACCTACGGCGGTCTCCCAGCCAAGCGCATCCTCGGAGGGAACAGGGATTCCCCACGGACTCCACGGATCCGAAACAAGGACCTTCAGCCCGGTGGTTTCCTCGATGACGTCCTTCAACCCTGCTTCACCGACGAAATGGCCTCCCAGCATAATGTGCTCCACCTGAAGCTCCTTGTACTGGTTTCGTGCGAACGTAAGCGTGTTGCCGATCTCGCGCACAAGCGCGGTAAAGTCTTTCTGCTCCTCCTCGACTGTGTTGATGTCGATCAGCGACGTTCTGTACAGAACGCCGTTATCCTTGTACCCGAGGATAAGCTGGCTTACCCCGTTTTCCGCGAAGACCGCCAGATATCCGTCGGGAAACGAGAGCGTCGGCCCCAGCGCCGCGCGGAACATGGCGACGTTCTCCGGCTCGATCGTCGCAAGCTGCATTCCCGCCGTAGCCGCAAGACGCATCACCGACTCCACGGTACGAAGCCTGCACGCCGCAACCAGAACGGACATCGTCCCCGGCTCGCCCTTGAGAGGGTTCTCCACCTTCGAGATGTCGACCGCAGCATCGGAAAAAGCGTACGGGAAGTACTTCTCGAAGTCCCACTGCAGCGCCTCGCGGGCATCGTTCATCTCGAGTTCGGGCATCTCGATGACGCGAATCAGGATATCGCGCGAAGGGATGGACAGCGCAACCGGAACTTTGAATCCGCCGAGGCTCGCCCCCAACGCCTGAAGCGCCGCGAGCAGGTCGCCGGCGTCGGCCAGAGAGTTTTTGCGGATACCCTTCCCGCCCGACGGGACGGAAACCTTTTTCGCCACCCTCAGCCTCGAAAGATTTCCCTCCAGCTCGATGTATCGAAGATCGTCCTCGTGCAGCGCCAAGCCCGCTTTGTTCTGTGTTTTTTTAAAGAGCGCCGAAGCGGCCATGTATCCACTCCCCTTCACCTGCTGGACTTCAATACAGACATATTATACCGCTGTATGAAAGACAATGCTCGTTTGCAACTACCCGGGTGCTCCCTGTTACACATGCTCTTGAATCCAAGCACGACCCAATACGATATTCAGTTGTTTGAAACATGTTCCCGTAACGACGAGAACTGACGCGGGGAAATCCGGACAGAAGCTCCGCCGGAGCGAAGCCCCCTTGGCAAGCCCCGTAGCCGGATCAGCGCGCCTCTTCGGCGAGTCGGGCTACTTCGTCTTCGGGGAGGTCGACGCACTCGGCGACATCAGCGATGCTCATTCCTTTGCGCAACATTCTCAGCGCGTTGTTCCGCTTGTTTTTTTCGGCTCCCATTTCGAGCCCCTCCGCTCTGCCTTCCTTAAGACCTTGCGCCCGGCCTTCTTCGAGGCCTCTTCTTTCCATCGTCTCCAGAGAACTGGTTACGTCGCGGAACCATTTCATCCGGTCTTCGTATATTACCCGCTCCTCCTTCGTCGCGGAGAGGCGTTCGAGGAGCTGCATCGCCTTCTGGAACGAGGGGCCCTCCTTCAGCTTTTCCGGCATGCTGTCCGCATCGTAGATTCCAGCGAGCTTCAAGAAGTTCACCCAACGATCGAGCGCCGTATTCAGCGAACCGGCAAGCGTCTCGTCGTACTTGCGCAGCTCGATGAAATGAATTTCGAATTCGTCGAGAAGTTCGCCCCCGCTCTTTACGTTCTTCACCTTGTACACATTGTGGTAGGAGGGCTCGTCGTGCAGCTGGTCGAAGTTCAGGATGTTGATGCAGATGGTCTTGGTCAGAAGCGAGTACGGGGCTCCCTCTTGCAGTTGATCGGCGTAGAGCCTGCTCCAGTAGTAGAGAGAACGTTTTGCGAAGCTGTCCTCGGGAAGCACCTGCATCTCGATGTTGTACCACTTGCCTTCGGCACTGTACGCTTTGATGTCGAGCACGCTCTTCTTGTCCTCGAGAAACTGCTTTTCGTCGTAGGGGTTTCCGATTTCGATGTCGGAAACACAGTCGGCCTTCGAGACGATGGAGTTGATGAGGTCGATCAGAATATCCTTGCTCTCTTCGGTTCCGAAGAGTTTTTTGAAGACGAAGTCCACTCGCGGGTTCATCTTGCACACAGGAGATTCCTCCTTCGGCGCCACCGTTCTTGAACTGGATTATACACGGAGGGCAAAAGCCCTTCAAGGCAACTCCCCGTCTTTTGCGACTGGAGAGGGACGACAGAATAATGGGATGACGCCTTCGAGATGTCCCCCGCCGCATCGGAGTAAGCGTAGGGGAAGTAGTTCTCGAAGTCCCATTGCAGTGTCTCGCGTGCATCGTTCATCTCGAGCTCGGGAAGTTCTATAGCGCCAAGCCCGCTTTATTCTGTTTCTTCTTAAAGAGCGCCGAAGCGGCGGCCATACGCGCATTCCCCCTCGTCGTTACAATAATAATTTACGGAATTACTATAGCATAAAAAGCCAAGAAGTTTATCTGCCCTTCCAATACAGAGGATTCATCTTTTTGCTGCCTGGAAGACCAGCAGGATTAGAGTATTCATTGTCTTCTACATCTTCAGGTAAAGGTTCTTTTTCAACAGGTTCCGTGCCATCAAATGAGGTACTTGCAATAAACACGGTATTCCTCTGAATCGCAAGTCCGCCTATCCGTTGATGGGGAAATTCTTTGAACTTTTCACCATCCCAAGCCCCTTCACCATTAATTCCTTTCAGAGTATACAACCTAGCAGTTCCATCGTTAGGATTACAGGGATCGCTGCCTTTGGAGAATGTAGAAAAGAAGATATATCCGTTGTATATGAAAGGAGGCGTTGAGAGTAACTCCCCTTTTGCAAACTCAATGAACCACCCGTTGTTGTTCAATGCAATTGGATTTTGATTATCCAACTTACTAGGAGTCGGGATTGGTGGCTGAAGGTTTTTCAAATTCAAGGCAAGAAAATAGTTCGTGCTGCTCGAATCACCCGTGCCGAAATTGAGCCAATCTCCTGTTCCGACAAACAACCAATAATCATTTTCAAACTTCGATATCTCCATAGAGTACGATACCCCAACATCTCCTGTTCCTACTTGCTTTAAGGAAGATATCGAAAACAGCTCTTTCAGCTCCCAATTTTCGATTTCCGAAGAAGAGAGATCTCCCATGTAGATAATACCAGCCTTGCTGTCCGCAACAAAAAATGTTTTGATTTGTCTTCGGACACCTTCAAAAAGAACTGCAACCGGTGAAACGAAAAAGCTTGCATTACTCCCCACAGGAGGAGAAAGCGCTTTAATTATCTGCCCATTCTCGATTTTAGATATATATATTTGCCCTGTATTGAATGAGGACTCATCGCGAGGTGTGCCATTGCCCATTACAAAAACCCATTCATTTACCTGCAAAACAGGGTTTTCAGGAGAATTTATTGAAACAAAACCTATAAACGGTGTGCTGAGAGTAAAGCGTAAATTTTGATAATTCCACGCGGAAGAGAGTTGATCGTCTATAGGATATACATCTTCGCTAACAGTACTACCGTTTTCGCTCCAGACTCGAATCCGCTGGTCCGATTTTTGGCGAAGTTTTTCGTCTTTTGCCTGATAGAGATCATTTTCCACAGCCCACAAAAAGCGCGGGGCGTTAGCAGAAGTTATATCCACTGCGTACATACCTGCTCCTCCGAATCCCAGGAGGGCAAGGAGAACAGTTCTGTACTGCCCTTTAAAGAAAGCATCATGAACAACCAACGGGCCGTCGGTTATATAGCGGGAGTAAGACTTTTTAGAAGTATCGTAACGCCAAGTCGAACCAACCCAATCTCCTTTAATTCCTCGGAGCCGCCCCTTTACAAGAGCATTCGGAGGAATCAACGCCCATCGTTCTTTTCCGTCGGCTACATTGAAAGCGTGAAGAAGTCCCGCGTTCGACTGGGTAAAAATAAGCTCAGGCCGGTCTCTATGCAAAAACATAAACTCCCGGTACGCCGAACCAGCGATTCGAGCATCCGGCGGACCTACTCTTGCAAATCCACTGAGGTGGATATCGAAGAGTTTAAAACGACCCCCAATTTCTTCATAGATATCATCCCCAAGGTACCATTGTATGAAGTTCGAGGCCAATGGATTCGCCTGATTCTGTTCAATACCCATAATAGAGCCCAATTGAACCGCATTGTCCGTTGAAAACCGAGCAAGATTTGTCTTCTCAGAGGTTAATCCGGTTAAAGCCGGAACATAGACAATACGTTCATTCCAAGCAGTATCTTCATCATTAAGGATGTCTGCGGCCGACCACAAAACAGTGTCCTTCCCGTCGGCTGCATACTTTTTCAGATCGCCCTTCCAGTGGGCGTCCGCCCGGGATTCGTAGCTCGTTTTAAAAAAAACATCCTCGGCGGAATCCGAACGAGAGGGGGAAAGCAAGGGGGCGTTGTGCGTACCGCTGCCAGCTCTTATGGTCGCAAGTATCTTGCGCATGGCCTCCATAATCGCCGGAACATCAGTCGCAAAATAGGCGGTCGCGCTCCCATTCAATGTTCCGTCGTCTCCCATATCCGCCATATCGTTCAACTGTTTGCGCAATGCCACGACGACTGGATCGGTACTCGTCGGGTCGACAAACCCGAGAACGACCGTTCGAATCGGACGCGTGTCGTTGCCGCTGATCTTAATTTTTGTGTTATACAGCTTCTGGACCGCCTCTACCGGATTTCTCGAAGAAGGGTTTGTGTAATTTGGGTACTGGCCGCCTGCCGTCATAAGCACAAGCCATTGATCCTGGCAGTAGTCGGTAATAAACAGAGGGCTATTACTCCTCGAAAGAGTAAACAACTGATCTATCGAACCTTCGCGCAGGCCTTCGGCATTCGCTGCGGAGTTCGGCAAAGTAGTTTTTGTTTCATTGCCATCGCGGAAAAAAATAGACTCTGCCAAAGGGCGCCATCCGTCGAAACGTATCTCCGGATTCTCCCCTTCCTTATAATAGTTCGATGGAGTACACTGTGAATTAGATGTGTACTCCTCTTTGCCGTCTATCCATCGAAGTATCTTCGTGTTCAAAAGGGGTTCGTTGATTGAACCATCGGCCGAATTTATATAGGATCTAAAATCCGATCGAAGTACAGCCCTTCTCATATTGTTGTTATTCGTAATCAAGACACCGGAAGAGACCATCCAGCTGTTTCGATACTCTTGAGGATTCGTACTCGGCAACGGATCGAAATAACTGCCATCATCGTCTCGCTTGAAACGAGTAATTCTTCTATAGAATCCGGGTGACCCATTGTTGGAAGAGGAAAGAACAGATCGTTTATGAGGATATCTGTACCAATCGGCTTGGAGTCCATGATATTCATTATTGTAGTATTGACCTACAAAAGTCTGTGCGTACGTTGCAAAAGCGAGCCGAATTCCTGAAACAAATTCTTTATCGTTCAAAACTCTCCAAAGAACAAGCTTCAATTTATACGCACGACTGTCATTGGGCATTTTTTCTCCATTCGCCTTGTATTTCAATAGGGGATGATAATGGTCAATATTCTCGGAGTCGTTGTTCGTCTCATCGACATCGCGCCCATAATACTCTTGAATGTGTGAATGATTCTGCTGCCACCCTAGAGAGCCGTCACCGAAAGTGCACGTATATGGATTCAACTCATCTGCCGGCGCATCCATCGGCCAAAGCATTGAACCGCTCGAATCTACAAAGAAAAGCACGTTCGGTTCAACAAGCGGAGGCGCCGTCTTTAAAAAAGAGTGCAAACCGTCGGAAGCCGAAACTTTTTTTGCCGATAGAATCAAGACAAACAAACAAATAAAGAGAACTGCGATGGGGACATTCTTTCTAACAATTAAGTTTAATTTTTGTTTTTTTGAATATGCAGGCACCTTTATCGCCGCCTTTCGAATCCGACTTCTGTTACCGTTGCATAATAACACTTTGTTCGAGCGTTGTGGAGATTCCGCCAGAACTCGCTGTGCTCCGGACGAGATAATACCCCAGATCACTCTCGATTTGATCCGGATCTGCGTAGAAATTACCTAAGTTCGTTTCATCGTCACTCCCGTCTTTTACTGTCTGACCATCTCCAACTTTACCACCACCAGAATAACGCATTCTCGGGGGGAAATGCTTGCTGAAAATAATGCCAGGCTCTGGCTCATACATCAAATCATATACATAGACAAGCACACTCGTAGAAGAATCTCCCACGTCGAAATCGTCGGTATCGAATATGAACTGAACGTTGTTCTTTCCGAGCGCCACCAGAGTTGAAAAATTCGTCGTATCGCTCATAATATCAGAAGACGCAACACTAAATCCTGCCCCTCTTCTGGGAAGCACTGAGTCGACGAGCACACTGTCCACGATTCTCTGCTTGCCGTATTCCAGACCGGCGAGGGCTGCGTTCAATCTCCGTTCGTTTTCGGTTTTCATAAGAGTTGTACCCACAAGATTTTCCACAACATACATGGAAACTCCGACCAACATCCCCGCTACCAAAAGCACTATGAGAGAGATGGGAAGCGCCATTGCTCTTTGTCTTTCGGAAAAAAAACCAAGAGTAATTTTCAATTCCGTATCCTCCAACTTCTCGATACTGCAGCATACCGGTACTCTGGATCGGTCGGAGGAGGAGCTTCCGAAGGCCACCCCTCGATAGTGCTCTGGGTATCGCCTCTCCGAGTACTCGCACGTGCTAGAACCCTTACCGTAAGAACTCGATCACCCGCAGTGTCGAACGTACACCACATACCCGCGATTCCATCCGCAATCGGTTGCTCTCCGGAACCATCAAGACGGTTAGCATACAAGCTGTCGTTTCTTACATAGAGTTTAACTGCCCGTGTAAAATGCATTTCATCGAACATCTTTATTGTCTGAAAGGTCTCCGAATACAGAGTAAGAGAAGAAGAAGCTTGATCGATGGCCGAAACCCAAAACGGTGAAATTGCTCCCGGAAAAGAAACCCAAGATTTGAGCTCCAGCTTATTTGTAGAAAGATTTGTGGAAGCCGCAAGATCAGCAAATCTCTCCACAAAAATAAGCGTGTGTTTTTTCGCTTCAATTAAGTATTCTGTATCATTCACACCTGCGGAGCTTGGAACCGAGTACACCAGCCACAAAGCGGGAGCCTCAGTACCGGTAGAAATAGAGATATCATCCGAAGCCAACTGTATGAAACTCTCAAAAGACGCAAGAGACGTTAATCCTGAAAAACCAGTCTGGAAAGACGACTTCGTACTAGGCAACCCAAGACCTGTATTCATGACAAAAGGTTGTATTGATGCAAGAGCAATCTGGCCGCGTTGTTTTGCTTCAGTAATATCCTGATGCACTTCGTAACTTTTGAACACCGAGAAAAAAAGAACTAATACCGAGGCCATTACGAGACCAGAAATCACCATCGCGATAATCAGTTCCACCAAGGTGAACGCACGGATTTTTTTCATTCACCTCACTCCTTCCGGGTTCTGCTGGAAAAGTCGCTCATTCTGCGCTCCAGCGTCAGCGCACTTTGTCCGGCAACTCCTCGCCAGGAAACGACGGCACGACCTATTGTATTCTGTTTTGTGGCAATAACCGAGAATCCGCCCACAATATCTGGGCTGGTAACGACAGCGAGCGAAGAATCGGCCTCAAGGGAATCAAGCGCCTTTACTGCAAGGAAATGAGCCTGCTCTTGATGTGTAGCTAAAACAGCCAGCTTTGTTGACATAATAGGAACGCCAGCAATCGCAAGGATGGCTATGGAGAGGATGAGGAGCGCAATCAAACTTTCGACGAGCGAGAAGGCTTTCGAACGCGAACGATCTATTCGAAACAAGAGAGACATAAGATTATTCATCGTACCCCCTGTATTTTTCCGCCTAACTAAAAAAAGGATACAGCAAAAAAAAACGGCGCAATACTACTACCCTAGACACTCTGCAATTTATTCTAAACGTTTCTAGAAATTTACTCATTGCATGCGTATGCAAAAAAAACATTAAAAAGAGCAATTCTTCATCGAATCCTGATTCGAGCTATCGTATCATCGGATGTCAATTCGACCGCCGTGTCGCTCTTCTTCAGCTTGTCGATTATGCCGGACGAAATCGACGACAAATCGCATTGAGCAAATATCGTTCCTGTTGAGGGTTCATCTATTGAATACCTAAGGTCTGGCGGCCTGTCCATGTGCGCTTTAAGGTCGGGATCGATTAGGGGAGTAGGACCGTCCGGATTGTCCAGGTAATACAGCATTGCGGCCGATTTTAAAGAACGTAAGTCGCTAATAATCTTCGCAGCCTCTGCTGCATGGTTCCCGCTATGTACGATAAGCATCATTGCCCCGGCGAGGATGCCGATGATGATGATGACGATGAGAAGTTCAACGAGGGTGAACGCAGAATATTTCTTATTTTTTTCACTCAATCTAAAGCACCCCCAAACTAAACCTTCAAGCAGTATACAAAGAAAGGCGAGAGGAGGCTAGCTCCCGCCTTTCTTTTATTATTAACGAGCTACCATTGTGGCAAGATCGCCTGACACAGTGAGACTAGGGTTATTACTTTTCATATCTTCAAGTTTATCCATAACACTTTGCGGCTTCTTAGCCTTAGTATTGTCAAACTGCACATTCCATTTGCCATTATACATACCAGTCGTTGCGTCTACAACAGAATACCCACCATCTTCCAAGCTTTGTGCGCTTCTATCCATATAAGGGCTGATAGATGCAACTTCGGGAGCCTGCTGAGCACTAATGTTATCTGCATAGTAAAGTAACGCGGCAGCCTTCATCGCTCTCAAATCACTCACGATTTTCGTTGCTTCTGCCGAGTCGGTTCCGCTGCCCGCCACCAAAAGCATCGCACCGGCGAGGATGCCGATGATGATGATGACGATCAGCAGTTCGACGAGTGTGAATCCCGAGCGCTTCCTCAATTTTCTTACTGTCTGCATAAAAATCTCCCCCTTATGAGTTGTGTTTTGCTTGTTTCCGTAGTGCTGTTTTAGCTGAAAACCGTCCTGCCGGATGATTCCGCTTCCGTTTTAAAGAGCTGCAAACGGAAGAAAGCCTCAAAAAAACAGAGGGGAAAACCCTTCAGGCCGGAGATTTTCGGCTCCCGCAACGCGCAATTTACCGAACATTTACCCAGAGCAGAGTATGTTTATCAACCTCCTCCTCTGTATCTGTATCGGATACAATCGCCTCACTGTTTACATCATAGCACAGATCATACAGCACCACAACGAAAACCGCACTACAGAAAATCTACATCATCGACTGAATCGCTGTAACAATCGGAGTAAATATTGCAAGCGCCACCAGCGCAACGATGCCCCCGACAAAGATGATCAAAAGGGGCTCCAGGATGGATGTCAGTCTTTTGATCTTTTCTTCAAGCTCCGTCTCGAACCAGTCGGCGACCTTGGCGAGCATCTCCTCCAGCCGTCCCGTTTCTTCGCCCACCTTCATCATGTGCGCGATCATCACCGGGAAGACCTTGATGTTCTTCGCGGTGTCGCCCAGCGATCCTCCCTTCCGGGCCGAGTCGTGAAGCAGCGCATAGCCGTCCGAAACGACCGAGTTGTCCGAGACCTCGGCCGTCATGTCAAGCGCCCGGAGGATGGGTACTCCCGCCTCCACCAGAGAGGAGAGCGTCCTGTTCGATCGGGCCATGATGCCTTTGAAGATGATGTCGCCCACGAGCGGGAGGCGAAGCTTCGCGCGGTCGATAAGCGGGCGGGTCCCCTTGTTTCGGCTCATCCACACGATAGTTACCAAGAAGACGAGGAAAGAGAGCGCCGGGATGTACCAGTAGTTCGCCATCCAGTTTGAAAAGTCGAAGACCGCCACAGTAAGGCGGGGTAATTCGACGTTCAACCCCTTGAACACCTGGGAGAAGCGCGGCATGACCACGGTCACCAGGATATACAGGATCACGAAGGCGAAGAGAATGACGACGGCCGGATATGTGACGGCCGAGATGACCTTGCGGCGCAGTTCGTCCTGCTTGTCGAGGAAGGTCGCCAGGCGTTCGATGCTCTTGTCGAGGACGCCGCCCTCTTCGCCCGCCGCGACCATGGCGACCATCAGCGTGGTGAACTCGTTTCGCGTCTTCATGGCGCCGCTGAAAGAGAGGCCTGAGTCCACCCTGATCTTCACCTGCTCGATCGCCTCGGCGAGGCGCAAATTCTTCGTCTGGCCCGAGAGTATGTCGAGCGAGTTCCCCAATGTAACTCCGGCGTTGATCATCGCGGAGAGCTGGCGGAAGAAGATGACCTTGTCGCGCAGAGGAACCGTCCCCATCTTCTTCAGTCTGTCGAGCAGCGAACCTTCGGCGCCGGGTGAACCGGCGCTCTTCTCGATTTTTATCGGAAAGAGTCCCCGCTGACGCAGAGCGCTCACGACGCCCTCCTGGTTTGCTGCGGAGAGGAGTCCTTCTACTATTTTTCCGTCTGCGGATCGTGCTTTATATTTAAAGTTCATGAGCGACCCTCCACTTTGTATACCATAATAGTACAGTACGTTTCTCTCAAATAATTTATTGATAATTGGCATTCTAACAAAATGAACTCTTTTTTGAAATGAGCCTTAAGGTTCATCGTGCGTGTTATCCGTACAAAATTCTCTGAAGATCCTTCGGATCGTATGCGTATGTAAGCGCAACTTCCAGGGGAAGAAGTCCTTTTGTCACTTTTTCCGCCAGCGACTGCTCCATGGTGCGCATGCCGATGCTCGATCCGGTCTGGATGAGGGTCTTTATCTGGTTGGTCTTCCCCTCCTTTATGCAGTTCCGCACGGCCGGGTTGGCGAGGAGGATCTCCGTGGCGACGGTTCTGCCGCCGTCGGGTCGTGGTATGAGCTGCTGCGAACAGATGCCGACGAGAACGGAGGCGAGCTGGATGCGTATCTGCTGCTGCTGATGCGGGGGAAAGACGTCGATGATGCGGTCGACCGACTGCGCGGCGTCCTGCGTGTGCAGCGTGGCGAAGACAAGATGCCCCGTCTCGGCGGCGGTGATGGCGGCGGCGACGGTTTCAAGGTCGCGCATTTCGCCGATGAGGATGACGTCGGGGTCCTGCCTGAGCGCCCTCTTGAGGGCTTCGGCGAAGCTCTCGGTGTCGATGCCCACCTGTCGTTGGTGGACGATGCACTTGTCGGAGATGTACACGTACTCGACGGGGTCTTCGATTGTGATGATGTGCTCCCTGCGGGTGGTATTGATCATCTGGAGGAGCGCGGCGAGCGTGGAGCTTTTTCCGTGGCCGGTGGGGCCGGTTACCAGGAAAAGCCCTCTGCGATGCGTGGAAATTTCTTTGAGCGTCGACGGCAGTCCGAGTTCGTCCAGCGTACGGATACGCATCGGGATGAGCCGGAGCGCCAGCCCCATTCTGCCGGACTCGAAATAGGCGTTGCCGCGAAAACGGGCCTCTTCTCCGTCAGGCGACCGGAATGAGAAGCTGAAGTCGTGCTCGCGGCTCTTTCGGAATTTCTCCATCTCTTCGGGGGAAAGCAGGTGTTGCAGCGCTTCCTCCATGTCTTCCCTGGAGAGCGAGGGGAAATCGGCGAGGGGACGAAGCTCTCCGTCTACGCGGAAGCTTGGCGGAAGTCCTTCGCTGATGTGAAGATCGCTTGCTCCGCGTACCGAAACTTCGGCCAGCAGTTCGTCTATCCGCACGAGGTATCCTCTCCTTCCGTCATGAGAACGTCGTGGTCAACACGTCTTCGACACTCGAAACACCGGCGGCTATCTTCCGTACTCCGGACTCTCTCAGCGTTGTCATGCCCAGGCGTATCGCTTCCTTCCGTATGACGTCGGCGCTTGCGCCGCTGACGATGAGTTCCCGGATCGATTCATTGAGCAACATAATCTCGAAAATCGCGCTCCGCCCTTTGTAGCCCGTTCCGCGGCAGTCGTTGCACCCCACGGGACGGTACCCGCGTGTGTCGATGGGGAGGCCGAGTGTTTTGCAGACCGGCTCCGGAATAGTGTACTCCTCTTTGCACGAGGGGCAGAGGGTGCGCACAAGACGCTGAGCGATGACGGCGAGCAGGGAGGAGGCGACGAGGAAGGGGGCGATCCCCATGTCTATGAGGCGGATCGACGCGCTTGGAGCGTCGTTGGTGTGCAGGGTGGAGAGGACAAGGTGTCCGGTGAGGGCTGCGCGTATGGCAAGCTGGGCCGTCTCGCCGTCGCGGATTTCCCCGACCATTATCTTGTCGGGGTCCTGCCGGAGAATCGAACGGAGCGTGGAATTGAACGTCAGCCCGGCGCGTTCATTGACCTGCACCTGTCCGATACCGAAGAGCGTGTACTCCACCGGGTCCTCCACCGTGACGATGTTCACCTCCGGCTTGTTGATCTGTTCGAGTACGGAATAGAGGGTAGTGGACTTTCCGCTTCCGGTGGGGCCTGTGACGAGGACGATGCCGTAGGGAGCTTCGCAGATGTAGTCGAGCTTCTGTTTGTCGTCGTCTTCCAGGCCGAGTTTTTTGAGGCCGACCATGGCGTTCTCCTGGTCAAGGATTCGGATGACGATCTTTTCCCCGTAGATGGTCGGGAGCGAGGAGATACGAAGGTCGACTCTGCGTCCGAGTATTTTTATGAGTATTCGTCCGTCCTGAGGTTTTCGCTTCTCGGAGATGTCCATCCCGGACATGATCTTGAGCCGCGAGGAGACGGCGGGGTGGAGGTTTTTTTGAAAGTCGAGGGCATTGAAGAGCTGCCCGTCGATTCGATAGCGCACACGGGTGTTCTTTTCAAAGGGTTCGATGTGGATGTCCGAACAGTTCTCGCGAACCGCCTGTTCGATGATATTGTTGACGAGCTGGATGACCGGGGCATCGTCGGGGGTTGTTGCGCCCATGGCCTGCGTGAGGTCGACGTCGCGCGGGGAGGAATCCATGAATTCGAGGTTGGCGCCTTCAAGCGATTCCTGTATGGAGTACAGACGCTCAAGGTTTCGCTCCAGCTCCGTGGGCGAGACGATGCCGATGCGCAGCTCCATCCCGGAGATCATCCGGATTTCGTCCTGCGCAAGAACATCATGGGGATCCGCCATGGCGACCAGAAGCGTATTCCCGTCTTCGACCGCGAGAGGAACAACTTGAAGACGTTTCGCCACGCCTTGCGGTACCATTCGCAACGCTTCAGGCATCGGCCGGTAGCGGGAAAGCGAGTATATTTGGAGCCTGAGCTGCGTCGCCAACGCTTCCATCAACTTGCCTTCAGTGATGATTTTTTTATGAAGCAGCAGCTCCCCAAGCTTCAAACCGGAACTTTTCTGCTCCTTGAGCGCGGATTGCAGCTGCTCGTCGGAGATTGCTCCGGACAGTACAAGAATATCTCCCAGTCGAGGCGATTTGGTCATGCTCTCTCCCCTTTATCTCGATGACATGTTTGATGCTGCGGGATTGTATGGGACGATAATAGCGTAAAAGGGGAAAATGTACAACGAGAAGGGAAGAACCGCTCCGGATTTGTCAGCGCCTATAGAAGCAAAAGGCACATATACGCAGGAAGCCGTCCCGAGGTTTAACTCTGGACGGCTTCCTGTGTTTTTTCAAAAGGATTTCCGGCGGCGACCTGCTCTCCCACGGATAGCCTCCGCAGTACCATCGGCGCTGGAGGGCTTGACTGCCGGGTTCGGCATGGAACCGGGTATGACACCTCCGCTGTGACCACCGAAAATCCAATCTATACACCCGACGGATTTTACAGCTTCATAGTTTAGAAAGAATCTCCGAAAAAGAGAGGAAAAGGCCTCGGCGTATTAGTACCGGTCAGCTCAACCCCTTACAGGGCTCACACCTCCGGCCTATCTATCCCGTAGTCTCCGGGACGCCTTACTTCCTTACGAAACGGGGTATCTCATCTTGAAGTCGGCTTCCCGCTTAGATGCCTTCAGCGGTTATCCGGTCCGAAC
>Ga0334882_1002120_pt1 | contig 21256 bp, 20 predicted proteins | sample GraSluR1_MG_5_FD_207226 | JGI IMG/M metagenome (GOLD analysis project Ga0334882, IMG submission 207226) | Sludge microbial communities from methane-producing bioreactor in Wageningen University, Netherlands - Granular Sludge_15_04-R1 | ecosystem: Engineered > Bioreactor > Anaerobic >...
CTGAAAAAGGGAGAAAGACCGGATTTGCAAAACGATGATAAAAAGTGGGGAGTAGAAGTTACTACGGCAATAGGTGTAGAAAAAGGAACGGCAGAAAGTTTATATATGAGAATATATCGAAATCTGGAACAAGAGGTAGAAAAAGATCTAAAGAGGAATATTTTACGAGAAAAAGCTGATGGAGATTCGTTTGATTTAATACTACGTGCTTTTAATAAAAAATTAAATAAACTGAATGGATATAAGTACTTTAGACGAAACGGCTTATTCATTTTTTCAGATATTTATGCAGATGATGAAATGATAATGAAAGTTGTTCATGATATGAAGCAGCTTCAGAAAAATATTAGTAAAAAGTTTTATGAAGTTTTTGTATTAGTTCCAGGAAAATGTTATTGCTTAAACTTATATACAGGCAGGTATAAAACACATCCAATTGAATCTGAAACTCAAACAATTCATGCTATTAAGGCAGGCAAACTTGTTGAAAAATATGGAAAAACAAAATAATTGAGTGCTTTTTATTTAACATGCAGTTAATATTACCTTAACAGTATAAAGTTAAAATAAAATTGAAACTTGGATAAAAATTTAATAAAATAGTTCCCTATACACAAATTAAGCATTTGGAATAAGCCCTCCGGATGCTTAATTTGTGTATTATTCATGGAATCAAGTATTTTGTTACAAACAATTAATAAATATGACATTAAGCTGTAACAAATAACTTATAGAATAATAAGTGTCCTAAGGAAATACCTTAGCGAAATTGAAAATAATAGATTTATATACATGAAAAGTAATGGTAATTACCAGACTGGTGCCTGTGGTTGCAGGACACAATAAACTTAAGTGCAACCACCAAAAATATTATTTAATGGATTCCCTTTCAAAATTGTAATAATAGAAAGGGTTTATTTAATTTATATCAAAATGGAATTTACTTTAGTGTTTCAAAGGAATATCCTTGAGATTTAAAGTATTCTATGATAGCGGGCAAGGCTTGTACAGTAGTAACTTTTGCAGGAGCATCATGCATGAGTACAACCAAATGGTCGTAAATAGCATATTTTTTTGTCTTATAAATTAAATTTTCAACAGATACATTATTATGTTCTGCATCACCACTTAAATCATTCCAGTCTACATAATGATAACCATTTTTTATAACTTCTTCTCTAAAAGGTTTTAACCTGTCCCCAAAAGAACCACCTGGAAATCTTACCAGTTTTAAATTATAATTTTCTCCTAAAATCGATGATAATACAGATTGACACTTGTAAATTTCTTGCATAAATATCTTTGGATTAGAATATATGTAACTCATATCGTGGGAATAAGTATGATTCCCAACTGCATGCCCCTGTGCAACTTCTTTTTTTACAAGTTCCGGATTTTGTTCTGCATTTTTTCCTATTAAAAAAAATGTAGCTTTTACATCATATTGTTTTAATGTATCCAATATTTTAGGGGTATTATTGGTAGATGGGCCATCGTCGAAGGTTAAATAAACCACCTTTTTGCCATCTTTTTTATAAGGATCAAAGTTACTTGAATCCACATTATTTTCTATATTGCTTGAAGACTTATTATCGGCTGAATCATTTGAATCCGCTGTATTTTCTTCCGTGCCTGAGGATTCTTTATTAATTGGATTAGTTGTATCCTCTAGTTTATTTGTTGATTCGTCTGAGAGTTTCTTGCTGCTAGAATTATCTGAGGTTGTACTATTTTCCGCTTTGTTTATGGATTCATTTTCCTTTGTTATTGATGTACAACCAGTAAGGCCAATGGAAAATAAAAGTAAAACTAGAATTGAAACAAGTACTGTATTTTTTCTTTTTTTGATGTTGACATTCATAATATATCATCCCTTCACCAATTATACCAATACATATTATACAACGTACAAAGTATAAAAACTACTAAATTTTGATTAAAAACTATTAATTTTTACAAACAATTAATAAATATGACATTAAGCTGTAATGAATAACTTATAAAATAAATTTTAAATGCTCACAAAATTTATTTATAGGAATAACATGTAGATATGAGTACTAAATTTTGGAGGAATTTTGTGGGTTGTTATGTTGAAGTAGAACCTTGTGTAAAAATTTACGTTGAGGACATTAATCCTTCAGGTAATAAAATTATAGTGTTTTTACATGGTTGGCCTGGAAGTCATGATTTATATGAATACCAATTCAATATACTTCCTAAACATGGATACAGATGTATTGGTATAGATCAAAGAGGATTTGGTAAATCTGACAGACCTTTTACAGGATATAATTATAATACACTGTCGGATGATGTTAGACAGGTGATAGAGGCATTACAGCTGAAAAATTTTATGTTAGCGGGACATTCTACAGGAGGGGCTATTGCTGTAAAGTATATGTCAAGACATAGAGGATATGGTGTGTCAAAGCTTGCTCTTTTTGCAGCCGCGGCACCTAGTCTTATTAAGCGTCCTGATTTTCCGTATGGGATTGATAGGAAAACTGTAACTGACATTATTAATCAAACATATGCAGATAGGCCTGAAATGCTTAATGATTTTGGCAATATATTCTTTTTCCAGCATATAACTGAACCTTTTGCCGATTGGTTCCTAAATTTAGGATTGCAGGCAGCAGGCTGGTCAACTATTGCAGTATCAGAAATGTGGATAAGGGAAGAGTTATTTGATGATTTGTCATCAATAAGTGTTCCAACTTTAATTCTACATGGAATCCATGATAAGGTTGTACCTTTTGAATTGGGGCAAATACAAAACAAGTACATTAAAAATTCAAAGCTTATACCATTCAAATATAGTGGACATGGATTATTTTATGACGAGAAAGACAAATTTAACAGGGAATTAATGAAATTCTAAATAAATACTACTAAATTAATAATTTACCTGTAGTTAATATCATCTTAACAATGTAAAGCTAAAATATAATTGAAGTTGAAATCCAATAAGTTTATCATAATAGTTCCCTATAACAAAGTAAGCATTTTGAGCCAGCCCCTCGAGTGCTTATTTTGTTTATTAAGATACTAAAGGGCTCTGGAGAAAGTACAGAGCCCTTTAGGAAGAATGGATTAACACATTACAATAATTTTATAGGGGATGGTTTGAGCAGGAATACTTCTTGTAGTAGGACCATAAATTACTATTAAATTGTGATTTGCAGGATTTTTATCAAACGGCTGTCCATTTTGAATCAATATTTGAGTGCTGTGTGATATGTTCAATTTCAGCATATTGTCCTCACTTACTAATTCATTGTTAAAATAATCTACCTTTATATTTCTAGATGGAAAATTTTTAGCTATTACAATTGCCCTGAATTGTGGTGGAAAAATTAGTGGGACAGGTGCACAGGCATCATAAAAGCCGGTTATTATATCCCCTGTTTTTATGATTTCATGTTCTACAAAATAGGTAAGTGGTGATATTACAAAATTTACTGTGGCTCTATGATCATCCTGTACAGACATTAATTTGTAACAGCCATTCTGATCAGAGGTTTCATTTATTAAAAAGTTACTGATTATAGTAACAATGCCATGGAAACTTTGAAAATTTATCATATTCTTCCTCGTTATTATTTAAATTAATATTCATTATAAATTATGAGAATTTGACTGTTTAAGTTACAAAAAGATACATACAGGATTTAAATGAAAAATTCTTTACTAAATTATTTCAATATGTTATTATGTTTTATGGTAACACAGTTGAAACAATATGCTGGGGTGTAGCACAGGTGGTAGTGCGCAAGTTTCGGGAACTTGAGGTCGCAGGTTCAAGTCCTGTCACTCCAACCAGAATAGCAAATAAAAGAGACTGGAATTAACTTTTACTACAAGCTAATTCCAGTCTCTGTATAATTTCGCGAACTAATCATTGACAATATCAACTTTAAGGGAATTTTCTACATACAAACTATCAGTATCTAATTTTCCATTCTCAATTTTAAATTCAGCCATTCTATGTATGGTAGTGTCTCCATACATAGGGACATTTTCCTCACTTTCCAGGATATATTTCATGTTATTGTTCAAAGGATTTATAAATTTATGAATTGACCAGATTCTACAATAGTTTTTAGTGTTTTTAGTTTGTATTATGTTGGTTTCATTTTTATCGCTATTGTAGGTAAAAGTGTGCTCGCTATCCCATATTTTTATTTCCATAATAATTCTCCTCTCAAAATTTAATATTAACATATATATATTATTGCATAATAAATTATATGTAAATCTTAATATGCATGTAAAAACTTTATAAATTGCCATACTTGTATTATAGCAGGTAGTTGATAATATTTGTAGATATATTATAATATATTCTTTTAAAATGTATGATTCGGTTAAAAATATGTTACTATAATAATAGAAATTTTGTAGAAATTTCTTATCTTTAAAATTAACGTGGTTTAATATCATATCTATTTAAAAAATAAGTTATTTATTGTACAATATTGAAAGATATAATTATTTAGAAAGGAAAATTCACGTATGAGGGAAAAAAAATCTTCAGGCAAAATCAGGAAACCTATATGGAAAATTATTTTATTGTTTTTTGCCTTTGAATTCGTATTCACAGTGATGACAGCCCCATTTCTTATATTTCGCGGACCCTTTAAGAATGTTACAAGAACAGTAGTTGGCGCAGCTATGACTACCTTGAGCCACCAGTATATTGCAAAAATATTTTTGTCTGATACAGAAATAAAACAGATACTTGGTCAAAATGAAATAGACAGTACAAAACAGCAAAATTTAGGCCTTTCTAAATTCAGCAATAATCATGACAGCAGTATAGAAAGAGATGATATAAGCTATGGTAAAAAGTTCAAGGGATATATGCTCATAATTCATGATCCTACAAGAGTAAAGGTCGGATATAGCAAAAAATTGGGAGTGGCAGGAGAGTTAACAAGCAGCATTGCGAAAGATAGAGATGCCGTAGCGGCAGTAAATGGCGGCGGATTTACAGATAGTTCCTCCGAGGACAGCGAGTGGACAGGCACTGGGGGGAAGCCTATTGGATTACTTATGAGTGAGGGTAAAATTATATACAATGATATAAGCAATCCTGATTCAAAGCATGAAATCATGGGTATTACAGAAGAAGGACAACTTATAGTTGGATATCACAGCATAAATGATATAAAAAAGCTTAATGTAAAAGAAGCAATATCATTTGGCCCGGCACTGGTTATAAATGGAGATGGAACTATAAAATCCGGTGATGGCAACTGGGGAATAGCCCCGAGAACTGCAATAGGACAGAGAAAAGATGGAGCAATATTGTTTCTTGTCATAGATGGGAGACAGAGTAAAAGCATAGGAGCTTCCCTTAAAGATATACAGGACATAATGCTGCAATATGGTGCTATAAATGCTACAAATCTGGATGGAGGATCTTCATCTACAATGTATTATGAAGGTCAGGTTATCAATAATCCATGTGATCCACTAGGTGAAAGGTCGGTTCCTTCTGCCGTTTATGTAGAGCAGTAAAAGCCAGAGATGATTAATTAAAAGGGAGTTGTGACATGAAAGTTTTTAGAAGAATTGTAATATGGGCTCTTATATCGCTGACAATACAATTTGCCGGATTGTTCTACATAGATAGGTATTTCTTATCTTCCAATACTGGGATTAAGGCAAAAAAGGTTATAAGAAGTGAACCTAAAAAGTCAGATATTGCAGTAAGTATACCCGATAATGCAAAAAATATAAGTCCGTCTTTTGATGGAAGGTATGTTGCCTATTATGATGGAAATATACTTGATATTGTAGATACGGAAACAGGCTATAAAAAGCAGGTCAAATTTGAAGATGGAGTTAAAATGTCATTTTATAAATGGCTGCCGGATAGAAATAGGATGCTCATAGTAGAGAAGCAAAATTCTTATGATGGTGCCAACTTTAGACTGGAATATTTTGAGGTTGATAAAAATATAAAAGAAAATATAAAGACGCTGGAAGGATTTAATACAAATACTGAAGTTGATGATATAAAGGAGTCCCCACTTACAAATGTAATATATATGAGGATGCAAAGCGCAGGCAGAAGAACCAGCATATACAGAATCAATATAATGAATGAAATGCAGAAAGTAAAAACAAATTCGTATATGATAGGTGATATTGAAATATTGTCATTAAAGGATAAGCTTATATATGAGGACAGTATATATAATAAAATTTATATAACAGGGGAAGATAGATCCATCGACATAGAAGAAGTTGAAAATCCCGTACTGTTAGGGGTGGATAATAGTGACAGAGTGTATATAGGGAGTTTGAAGGATGATAAAATTTCAGAGATACACTATGGAAATGCAGCTGAAGATATAAGTAGTTATCAAAATATAAATTTAGGAGAAGCTGCTGACAAAAATGATATACATATATCTTCTTCTGGAAATATATATGTGAATGATAATTTAAGAGGGGTAGTTAAGGATATTACAAGCGGAAAAGAATATATATATCATGGAAAATTTATACAGATGTATAACAGAGGTATTATTTCTGTAAGTGATGGAAAATTATCCAAAACTTTGGTAGACTAGATAGTAAGGAAATATGTAAAGGAAAGAAGTGAATTGTTTGAATACATACATATTAAGTAAGATACTAATCATACCGGGAATACTGATAGGTCTTACTTTCCATGAATATGCCCATGCACTTGTTGCAGACAGGTTGGGTGACAAGACACCCAAGTTTCAGGGAAGACTGACTTTGAACCCATTTGTGCATATAGATTTGATTGGCTTTATAATGATATTGATAGTAGGATTTGGCTGGGCTAAACCTGTTGAAACCAATCCAAATGCGTATAGAAACAGGAATAGGGATGATCTGAAGGTTTCAGCGGCAGGTCCAATTGCAAATCTTCTGGTTGCATTTATAGTTGCAATGCTTTATGTAATATTCTACAGGTTTGCCTTTACAAATAATGTTATGCCTATTTCAGTAGCCAATATAATTGCAAAAATACTTTTATATGCTGTCAGTATAAATTGCATGCTTTTCGTATTCAATTTGATACCCATACCTGGATTGGATGGTTTTCATATATTGCGGGATCTATTTCCTTCGCTGTATTATAAAGTATCGGATAAGATCTACAGATATCAGATCATAATACTGATTGCATTTGTTGCAACTCCAATAGCTAATTATGTTGTTGGTATTCCATCTTCGCTTTTATATTACAGGTTTATGAAAATAGCTTCTTCACTATTAGGCTAGTGAAGAAGCTATTTTTCAATTTCTTTGAATATACTTCGTACTCCCTGTCCCCAATTTTTATCTTCTGCATATTTTCTTCCTATCCACAGAAAAGGATCAGTATTTTTAGGCATGTCTTTGGATAGGTTTATTATGGTTCTGGCGGCTATTTTGGAGGAATCACTTATATTTGTATTGTATTCCTGCCAGCTGTGAAATACATTAAATGGATTGTTGGCAATTTTGGACGCATATTTTTCACTCTGGGGCACAAAATTTTGTTCCTGTCCAGTTATGGCAAAAAGTAAAATCGGATTCAGGTTGTACTCTTTGGCTGTATTTAATATAGTTGAAAAGTAAGGTTCCTTTACTAAAATAGAATTGCGATTTGCCAAAAATGCTTTTAACTTGCTTGTTCTGATTGGTCTGTACTTTATATAATAAGGCAAATTCGCATTTGGATATTTATCATTTGAGTATGTATATAATTTTTCAATATAATACATTGGAAATGTTAGATCATCTGCAGGACTACTTTTTGGAAGAACTTGTCCATTTACATATACAGTATAAAGAATCATGGAAAATACGATCACAGCTGCTGTAGCTGCTTTTTTCCACCTGGCAGTAGTGTAGTGCCTTATATTTTTACTTTTGGAGGTAACTTCAGAGACAGGTATAATTCTGTTCATATTGTAATCAACTTTTGAAATAGAATCAGTAACTGAAAAATGTTCTTTATTACCTTTTCTGTTTTTTATATATTGCTTCAGACTGTTTTTTTGAACTTCATTTTTTACGTTTGAATTCAACCAGTGCATAAGCTCATCAATAAAATTTTGATTCAAGTTTCCCGCTGAAATACATGAGTTAAAGATATCATACATAAAAATTGAATCCCTATTGTTAAAAATTGTATCTTTCAATGTGTAAAATTTTATTTTATTTCTCTCAGATATATTGAACTCGCCAAGCTTGTCATCCAGAATATGGTGTATGGTATTGGAAAGTATAGCGGCTTTGCCTGATGCAGTATAATCCGGGTATTTTTCATCTATATATTTTTTTAGTATAAGTATATCGTTTTTATTGAGTATCTTTTTATCTTTCAATTCATCTATAAAATAATACATAATTCACAACCCACACAAATAATATAATCTTATATTTATCGCCGACTTTTTGGAAAACTTTAAAGCTATTTGTCGATTGAAATACTGTAAATTGAAAGCTGGACTAAATTTAAGGTATATGATAAAGTTATAACATATTTTATCAGCACAAAGGGGAAATCTACATGAGACTTAGAAAAAAGTGGTGGGCCAGGCCGGAAATGGAAGTCAGTAATTTGTCTGTAATGAATCCGGGGAACTATAAAGGAAAATGGATGGAGCAATTTGAAAATAAGAATCCCATATATCTTGAACTTGGATGCGGAAGAGGAAAATTTCTATGTGAACAGGCTCAGAATAATATTGATATAAACTATATAGGAATTGACCTTAAAGATGAAGTACTTATATATACACTTAGGAAAATTCAACAGAAGGAATTAAAAAATGTACGGGTAATACCCATGAATATAACCGGAATTGGGGATATTTTTGATACAAATGAGATAAGCAGGATATACATAAATTTCTGTAATCCATGGCCCAAGAAGAGACATAACAAAAGAAGGCTGACTCATACTAGATTTTTAACAGTCTATAAAAAATTCTTGAAAAAGGGAAGCGAAATATGGTTTAAAACTGATGATGTGGAACTCTTTAATGAATCCCAGGAATATTTTAAAGAAAACGGGTTTGCCATAGAGTACTTGACCTATGATCTTCATAATAGCAATTTCCACGGAAATATAACTACGGAATACGAAGAGAAGTTCACCTCAATTGGAATGCAGACCATGTTTTTGATATCGAAGATGCTTTGAAATTATTCTTAAAAGTACTGCGGATATAATTATTATACTCAATATCAGTATGGCTGAGTGATAGAAGAATTCTTGAGGTAACATGTTTATAACAGGATCAATTTTAGGGTCAAATATCCAGTAATCGTTTCTAAAGAATATTTTATGAAACAGATTGAATAAATCGTCAAAATTTATAATAAATGAGATTGAAGAAATTGCCGCAAACAAAAGGAGAATGTGGTAAGTCTGTTTTATAAACATAAGATTTTCAAGCTTTATGCTGGCGTATATGCCTACAAAACTAATGATGCCTGTAATGGGTATGAGTATATTCATATAATTGAAGATGTGTTTTACTTCTTGAAAATGAATTTGTCCATATTTTGAATAAGGTATTGAAGGAAGTTTGAATTCCTGATATTTTGGATTTGATATGTATTTGATTATATAATCATAATTTTCCAGTATTTTATTTTTACTGAAACCTGAGTGCTGTTCTATATCTAAATTTTTAATCTCAAAATGGTATAGAGGTTTGAATATGATAACTAATTTTGTGGATGTGCAGATAACAAATATGGCAAAAGTTAGAGAAAACAATAATTTAATTAATTTGAAACTATGTATATACATTGCTTGTACAACCCCTCATTATAACAGTTTGATAATATGTATTATTATAATATATATTTACTATATATACTATGTTTTTATAAACTTAATTTATAAATGAAAAAAGATATGGAAGTGAAATCAGAAGGAAGTATGGTAAAAGCACAGTAGAGAAATTCAATAAAAAATTGCTCAATAGGAAATGAGAATGCAGGCAGTCTGATTTAAGGATTGCTTATGTTTTTTTATAGAATAAATGTATATTTGTGATAAAATATATTATATAAATATCAATGAATTATAGGGGAGAGGCACATTGATGAAGAAATTAACGCTGCAAGATCTGGAATCAAAACTTTGGTCGTGTGCAGATATCTTGCGAGGGGAACTGTCTGCTGCACAATATATGGATTATATATTTGGGCTGCTGTTCCTGAAAAGGTTGAATGATCAATTTAAGTGGGAGAGGAAAATTAGATACAAAGAATTTAAAAAGCGAAAAATAGCGGAAGAAGAAATAATGAAATTTTTAAATGATCCTTCAGTATATGAAACTTTTTATATACCGGAGCAGGCAAGGTGGGATAATTTAAGAAATCTAAGTTTAAATATAGGTTCCGAACTTGACAGGGCACTCAGAGTAATTGAGGATGAACCAAAAAATAGTGAAATTTCTGGAGTCCTAACTATTTTAAATTATAATGACAGAGAAAGAGTTCCGGATAAAAAGCTGAGTCAGCTATTGCATGTATTCGATAGCATGAATCTTTCAAACGAATATCTGGAGTCGGAGGATATACTTGGAGATGCCTATCAATACCTTATAAAGAAATTTGCAGACGAGGGAGGAGCCAAGGGGGGAGAATTCTATACCCCAACTGAAGTAGTCAAAGTAATGGTGAACCTATTGAAACCTGAGGAGGGAGATAAAATCTATGATCCTACCTGCGGCTCCGGTGGTATGCTTATCCAAAGTATAGAATACATAAAAGAACAGGGTGAAAATTATAAAAATGTTTATTTGTATGGTCAGGAGATAAATCTTTCTACTTGGGCAATTTGCAAGATGAATATGCTCCTTCATGGTGTAAAAGAGGCCGATATCCAGAAGGGTGATACCATAAGAGATCCGAAACATACTGAAGGCGGAGTTTTGAAGAGCTTTGACAAGGTCATTGCAAATCCTCCTTTTTCATTGAAAAACTGGGGATTGGAAGAGGCAGGTGCTGATCAGTATTATAGATTTTCATATGGAATGCCGCCAAAATCTTATGGTGACATGGCCTTTGTGTCCCATATGGTGGCAAGTTTGAATACTAATGGCAGAATGGCATCTGTAGTACCCAACGGTGTGCTGTTCAGAGGGGGAGCTGAGAACAAAATAAGGGAAAATTTTTTAAAGGATGACTTGATAGAAGCTGTCATAGAGCTTCCACAAAATATATTCTATGGTACAGGTATTCCTGCAGCTGTTCTTGTTATAAACAAGAACAAGGAAGAAAAGAGAAAAAACAAGGTTCTATTTATAGATGCGAGTCAAAACTTTATAAAGGATGGAAACAAGAATAAATTAAGAGATGAAGATATTAGGAAAATAACAGAAACTTTTGATGAATATAGAGATGTTGAAAAGTACTCAGGCATAGTTGATATGGATATTATAAAGGAAAATGACTACAATCTGAATATAAGCAGATATGTGGATACTACTGAACCGGAACCGGAGGTAGATATTGATCTGGTGCTGGAAGATATAAGAGAGTTGAAAATGGATATGGTTGATACAGAGTACAAACTCAATTGGTATCTGGAAGAAATGGGCTTTGACACCATTTAGAACGGCAGGTGGTTCAAATGAAAATACCAAAAAATTGGAATATATACAGACTGGAAGATTTAGGGAAAACCTATCCAGGGCTTTCAGGAAAAACCAAGGACGATTTTGGAGAGGGCAAGCCATATATACCATATAAGAATATATTTAACAATGGTAAAGTGGATACCAATTATATGCAATATGTAAATATCTCAGATGATGAAAAACAGCACCCTGTCAAATATGGAGACATTTTTTTTACAGTGTCCTCGGAAATCCCGGACGAAGCGGGAATGAGTTCAGCTCTTCTGAATGATATAAAAGGCGAAGTGTATCTCAATAGCTTCTGCATTGGATACAGATTAAATGATTTTAAAATACTTTATCCAGGTTATGCAGCATATTTGTTTAGAGAAAAGCATGTAAGAACGATGATGACAAGGCTGGCCCAGGGTTCAACTAGATTTAATCTGTCTAAAGATTCTGTTTTGAAGTTGAAAATAGCACTTCCTCCACTGAAAGAGCAGAGAAAAATAACTTCCATTCTGTCTTCTGTAGATTCTGAAATTGAAATTATTGATAAGCTTATAAATAAAATGAAAAAGCTTAAAAATGGATTGATTTACAAACTTATTTTGAAAGGTATAGGTCATAAAAAATTCAAAATGAGCGAATTTGGAGAAATACCCCAGGAGTGGGAGATAAAAAAATTAGGAGATATATGCAATTTCAAACAGGGATTTCAAATTTCGCGAAGTCATCAAATAAGTGAGAAAAGAAAGGGATATGTAAGATATTTATATATAACCGATTTTTTCTCTGACAGGAATAAATTATACATTAAAGATAATAAAAGATTTTATCATATTGACTATAAAGACATAGTTGTAGTCAATACAGGGAATACCTGCGGGAAAGTCTTTAGAGGTGAAAGCGGAGTTTTAAGCAATAATATGTTTAAGATATTCAGTAACAGGGACATTTTGGATAGAAATTATATGTGGTATTATTTAAACAGCCCCATTTACTGGAAACAGTTGAATAAATATTTCAATAGCGCCGGTCAACCTCATGTTGGACATAAAAATATGTCGGAGTTGAAAATAGCCCTGCCTGATATGAAGGAGCAGAGGAAAATAGCTTCTATTCTGTCATCTGTGGATGGAGAGATAAATAAATACTTGATGAAAAAACAGAAATTTCAGAAGTTGAAGAAAGGCTTTATGCAGCAGCTTCTAACTGGAAAGATAAGAGTTAAAGCTTGAATGGAAAAGGAGGTATAGAGTATGGAAAATTTAAAATGTATTATGTTTGATTGTATGGAAACCTTGATAGACATGACTGAGCTTCCTGACAAAAAGGACTATGCGCTGTGGGCTTTTGAAGGCTCAGGATGTGAAGAATATTTTAAAGATTTTGCTGAATTCTATGAGGACTACAAGGCTGCAGGGGAAAGCATTTTGGCCAAAATACCTGAATACAAAGAGTATGGTTTTAAAGAGCAATATGAGTATATTGCCAGAAAAAAGGGAATTAACCTCAAAACAGAAACGAAAATGGTGGAACTGCTCTTAAACAATTTCCTTAAAAATTACAGAAAAAGGTGCTATGTTGACAAAAATGTCAAAGATGTTCTCGAATATTTAAACGGCAGATATAAGTTGGGTGTAGTTTCAAACTTTAAAGTAAAGGGGGCTATAAGGGATCTCCTTGAATATACAGGTATAAAAAGTTACTTTGAGTTTGTAATAAATTCTGCAGAAGAAGGATGGAGTAAGCCGCACCCCAGAATATATACGAATGCAGTAAAAACATCTGGCTTTGTTTTTGACGAAATAGTATTTATAGGGGATGATTTTGTAAATGATTATCTGGGACCCCGAAGGATGGGAATTAATAGCATATTTTTCGACAAAAAAAGATGTGCTCCTGAAGATTGCAGTAAGATAAATGAATTTTTAGAACTCAAAAATATATTATAAAGGAGTATGTATGGAAAACATATTGTTTTATTTTGTAATCTATGCTTTTGGAGGATGGTGTTTGGAGGTTGCCTATGCTGCAGTTAATACGGGAACTTTTGTAAACAGAGGATTCTTGAATGGACCTGTCTGTCCAATATATGGTATTGGAGCAGTGATGGTAATAGATTTTTTGACACCTTTTAAGGATGATTTGATTGTGCTGTTTGCTGCATCGGTAATTGTTACTTCTTTTCTTGAATATATTACGGGATGGATTCTTGAAAAACTCTTTAATGACAAGTGGTGGGATTATTCCCAATATCCGTTTAATATAAAAGGCTATATATGCCTCAAGTTTTCACTGGCGTGGGGCACCGGCTGTATTTTGATTATGAAGGTTATTCATCCTGTAATTGTGGAATTTGTCAAATTTATTCCACTGCTTTTAGGTGACGTTCTTCTGTCATGTCTGGCAATCATATTTATTATTGATATTATATCAACAGTTGATACTGTAATGAAACTTAACTTTAGATTGAGGAAGATACATGAGATATCCGGAAAAATAAAAGAAAAATCAAATTCACTTGGAGAGAAAATATCTCATGAGACTATTGAACTCAAGTCAAAATATGAATATCAGGCAGTGGGTCTTAGGAAAAAGTATTCTGAGCTGTCCGAGGATGCAATAGAAATTAAGGAAAAATATGAAAATGAACTTTCTGAATTAAGACAAAGATACGAAAATAAATTATCCGAGATAAGAGAAAAATATGAGAAAGAGTTAGTTGAGCTTAAAGAAACATATAAGAAGCTGACTGGAAGGAAAAATCATCTTCACAGGAGAATTATAAGGGCATTCCCTGATATTAAATCCAACAAGTATTTTGAAGCTTTGAATGAATTGAAGAAAAATGTAACTAAGAAATAGGTGGGATTGTTTAGTTCCCGCCTATTTTTTAATTATTCTTTAATGGCATATACCATAAACATTGTTGAATCCGATCCATATTTTTTATTGCCTTTGAGGAGCTTAGGAATTTTTTGTGTATCAGCATATACCCGCTTGCTGATGTCTGTGTTGATAGTTATTTTATTGATACCATTTTTTATAAGTATGTCCACATCCCATTGTGGTCTTGTAAAATTACATATATAGAGTTTTGCTGCGAAATTATTGCGCTGACGAATTAACTCTTCACTTTGCAGTCTGCGATTGTATGAACTGCAACACCAGTTTTGCATTTCCATGTAGTTTTCACCAGATTTTTCTGCTAGATTGAAATCATGTCCGTAATTGGCATCGAAGTTCATTATTTTACCTCCAGGAGCAAGAACACGGCACCATTCTTCATAAGCCCTTTTAGGGTCTGGCAATGTCCATGTAACATTTCTTGATATTATAAAATCAAAACTCTCATCTTCAAATTGTAGATTTTGAGCATCCATTTCAATAAATTTTATATTGTTGTAACCAAGATTTTTTGAATTAGCTACTGCATTATTAATCATGTTCCGGGAATAATCTATTCCTGTTACTTCAAAGCCAAGATCACACAATAAAAATGAATAAAAACCAGCACCTGTTCCTACATCCAATGCACGAAGTCCACTACCATCTGAAATTGCTTCACTGATTATATCTGTCCAAATTTTACGCTGAAATCCTTCCAGATCTTTAATACGACATGAACTGAATTCATCGGCACGTTTTGACCAATAATCATTGATTTCTTTTTGTAAATTCATATATTTCATCCCTTTATCAAAAATTTGCAGTTTACTCAGCAGGGGGTTCGTCGTTGATAATTTTGTTAGCTTCTTCATTTGAAAGATCATAATCGAAAAATGTCTTGTAAAAGTATCTGGTTTCTTTAATTATATCTATATTTGAAAACTTATCTGGATATAGAGTCTTTGCAGCCCATTGTACCTGTAATGCTTCCTCTGCACTGTATCTATCCCAGTAAAAAGCACCAAATGGATTAAAGTATATCCTTTTAGATTTTACCGCACTTGTTTTCTGCAGTACAGGATCCTTTATTAAATTGTCCATAACTTTTTTACCGCTGTTTACCTTCATTAAAGTATTACTACCTAATATAATGACATCAGGATTCCATTTTAATATTTGTTCCATAGATATTTTTTTATTATTCCCTTTTATGTCCTTAGCTGCATTCACTCCACCGGACACCTTTATCCAATTGTCAATTATTGTATCACTGCCATCTACAATAAGTGGTGATATTGAGGTTATGTGGAGAACCTTAGGCTTTTTATCTTCTGGTAGTTTGGATGTTATGCTGTTTATCATGTTAAGTTTGCCGTCCAAATATGAATTATATTTTTCTGCTCTCTTTTTTGCACTGTCACCTAGAACTTCTCCTGTAAGATCAACACATTTTTTTAAACCGTTGAAATCAGTAAAATTTAATTGTACAGCTGGAATGCCCAATTGTGACATTTTATTTGCATTTTTTTCATTTACAGGTATAAATACAACATCGGGTTTTGTCTTCATAAGTGCTTCTGTATTTGGGGTGCTGTCTTTGTTAAATGTTGTTGTTGCATTATTCATTTGAGGATTTACCTTATATAGCCATGGTGCCATTTTTTGTGTTAGAACAGTTGCAACAATTTTATCTCCTCCTCCAAGCATTGCTACAATTGCATTATGGGCCTGCCAGGCATCCGCCACTCTTTTTACATTTACGGGTACCTCTACCTTTTCACCTGCAGTATCAGTAACAATTTTTGTCTGTATTTTTTTCTCCTCTGTTTTTTGTGAAGTCGAATTGTTACTACATCCAGATAATAAGAAAATTGTTGCAAAAACGATAGAAATACTGCATTTTAAAAATTTTTTCATGGTCATGCATCTCCTTATTTTTATATAACTTTGTAATATAAATGGCTATAAGTTATTAATATGTTACATAAAATCTATTTATATTAACGTTTTATATAGTTATGACTTATTTTATCAATAATATATTAAAAAATCAATACAATAATTGGCACTTTAGCATTTATTATAGACCTTGCAAAGTTACAAAATTGTAAGACGGCATTTTATTTTGTAAGGCAGCAGACATGGAGCTGAAGATGAAATTCACCTATAATTTAGATAGATAGGAGGGAAAGTATAAAATGGAGATATTGAAGGTGGAAAACTTAACTAAGGTATATGGGAAAGGTGAAAACAAGGTAGAAGCATTGAAAAACATAAATTTATCCGTAAACAAGGGAGAATTTGCAGCAATTGTAGGTGCTTCAGGTTCAGGCAAGAGCACGCTTCTGCATCTTCTTGGAGGCCTTGACAGACCTACTGCAGGCAAAGTGATAATTGAAGGAGAAAATATTTATGATTACAAGGAGAACAGACTTGCTGTATTCAGACGGAGAAAAATAGGATTTGTGTTTCAATTCTTCAATCTGATACCTGTTCTGGATGTAGAAGAAAATATATCACTTCCGGCACTTCTTGACAATGACAGGGTGGATGGAGAGTATCTGGGCGAAATCATAAAATTGCTGGGGCTTGAGGAAAGAAAAAACCATCTTCCATCAGAACTGTCGGGAGGTCAGCAGCAGAGAGTGTCTATTGGAAGAGCTCTTTTGAACAAACCTTCCATAGTTCTTGCAGATGAACCCACGGGAAATCTTGACAGCAAGAATTCCAAAGAGGTAATTGAACTTTTGAAATATACAGCTAAAAAATACAATCAAACCCTTGTACTGATTACCCATGATATAAACATAGCGTCTATGGCGGACAGGGTATTTACCATTGAAGATGGACATATAATTTCGGATAAACATCTGCAAAATGACTAGATAAAGAAGGAGGTGATTAATATGATTACAACTTACAGGAAACTTACAGGAAAATATCTCAGCTCAAATAAAAAGAGAAGCATACTCACTATTATAGGGATAGTACTGTCTGCTGCACTCATATGCACAATAGGTTTTTTTATCGTGAGCATGCAGAATGCTGAAATTGAAAGTGTAAAGAGTAAGTATGGCTCCTGGCATGTTTCCTATACAGCTCCAGATAAAGAGCTTGCTGCAAAAGTCACCGGAAATCCCAAGGTTTCACGCAGTGGTTTTTATCAGCAGGGTGAGAATATAAAGATAAATGAGGAGGTAAGTGTGAGCTCTGTTACAGCTTCGGACAGCGCTCTGGAACTTCTTCCCTATAAGATAAAGACAGGGAGATTTCCACAAAATGACCATGAGGCAGCTGTGGAAAACTGGGTGCTCAGGTATGTGAAAAAAGATGCAAAATTAGGTGACAGGATAAAATTAAATGGCAGGGAGTATACCCTGGCTGGAATACTCCAGGACAATGTAAGCAGTCAAGTTAATAAGACAGGTATTTTTTTATCCAGGGACAACAATATTGACAGACATAAATCAGTACTGCTCGCGGAGATAAGTCCAAAGACAAATTTGAAAAGGGCAGTTTCAGAGCTGGATGGTCTGCCAAAAAGCAAAACAGTAAAGGCTGGCGGTAGAACTGCTGCTTCTGTTGTAAATAATTCTCCCCTCATAGATATACAAGGTGGAGGAGACGGCAAATCAGGATTGTCCGGGCTATATTCTACAGTGGCAATTGTGGTAGGAATAGTGCTTGTCGCAGCAATTGCGGTAATATACAATTCTTTTCAGATAAGTGTAGTGGAGAGAATGAGACAGTTCGGTCTCCTGAGGGCAATAGGCGCCACTCCGGCACAGATAAGGAAAATAGTACTCAGGGAGGCATCGGTACTTTCACTCATAGGTGTGCCACTGGGAATCCTCTGTGGTATCATAGCTATTTTCGCCATAAATTTTATATTCAGGATAATTGGTAAAGATATGGTTTCTGTGGCGATAAAAGTATCCATATCACCTGAAGTCATGCTTATAAGTGCTGCGGTTTCAATAGCAGCCATATATATATCTGCGCTGCTGCCAGCACTTTTTGCAGGGAGAATTTCTCCACTGTCTGCCATAAGCGGAAGAACAGCCATTGTAAAGGAAAAAATAAAAAGAAGGAAAAACATGATTGTAAACAGGCTGTTTAAATTTGAAGGAAATATGGCCTACAAAAATATAAAGAGGAACAGGAAGAGATACAGGATAACTGTATTTTCCATAGCAATAAGCGTAGTGCTTTTTGTAACCTTCAAATCCTTTATGGATATGACCTTGAATTTATCAGGTAGTGTCAACGAGTCCAAGAACATACACTTTTCACTTCAGTCAAATGGAAAGAACAGTTTTATAAAGGATAAGATAATAGAAGATATAGATGGCTTGAATTCGGTAAGTAAAATATACAAAATGTACAATGAGTACAATTTTGTCCAATTTATAGATGGAAGCAGGGAAATAGAGGCGGTAAAATCTATAGATGGAATATACGGCAAAGCCGCGGAGGTGAAAGGTGAAAAAAAGATACCCATGAATGGAGTTGTCACTGTATACGATGAAAATGCCCTTGAGGCTTCGAAAAAGTATCTGCAGTCCGGAAGTATAGACGTGGATAAATTAAATGGGGAAAATGGTGTTATTCTGGTAAACAAGAATGTGGTGTACAATAAAAGGGAAAAGAAAAGCTATGTCGGTCCGGTGGCGAATATAAAAGCAGGGGATGAGATAGAACTTAAATACAGCGGAGAGACGAGGACTACTTCAATAGACGATGGAAATATTACAAATAGTTATAGAGAAGCAGCCAAAAACGGCGGTGATATCAAAAAAGTAAAAGTGTTGGCAGTTCTAAAAGATGAACCTTTTGATTTGTATGGACAGAATGGACTCAAGCTTATAACTACCGGGGAAGTGGCAGAGAAACTTACGGGAATAAATGACATAAGGCCAGTGGCACTGAATATTGCCATCAAAGATGTTAAAAATGAAAACAGTGCAAAAGACCAGATAGAAAATATTATAAAGTCAGATCCATCACTGAGTGTGATAAATTACCTTGATAAAAACAGAAGTACCAGATCGGTGATTTTAATGATTGAAATACTGGTATATGGATTTGTAGTGGTGGTGTCACTGATAGGAAGCGTGAACATCATAAACACTCTCACAACAAATATAATACTGAGGAGAAGGGAATTTGCCATTTTAAAGGCAATAGGTCTTACCCAAAAGGGACTGAAGAAGATGATAGTGCTGGAAGGCTTCCTATATGCGGTTATTGGAAGCATATACGGCGCTATAATAGCCTGCGGTCTTTCCTATATGATGTACAGGGGAACGGTGAGTGTTAGAGAATTCAGCTGGCAGATTCCCTGGAGCGGAATAGCCATTGCAGCTGCTGCAGCTGTGGCCATAGGATATCTTTCCGTGCTTTCACCTCTTTCCAGAATAAACAGGGAAAATCTGATTGATACAATAAGAGAAGATTATTAGCAATTTACAGTGTATGATCCACAATTTATGTTGGATTGTGCACTGTTTGTAATTTTGTTGAAGCAATGTTGATAAACGTACATTGCAATGCTAAACTATAAATAAATATAGAAAAAATCCAGGGGTGAAAGTAATGTACAAACTGCTTTTGGTTGAAGATGACAGTGCTCTTGCAGTGGGAATAGAGTTCACTTTGAAGGACGAAGGATATGAGGTTCTTACAGTTTCAACAGTTGAAGATTCAAAGAGAATATTGGAAAATTATAAATTTCACCTTGTTATTCTGGATATAAACCTGCCGGATGGAAGTGGATATGATTTGTGCAAGTATATAAGGAACAAAAGTGATATACCTATAATATTTCTAACTGCTCTTGATGAAGAGGTAAATATAGTTCTTGGACTTGAGATAGGTGGAGATGATTATATAACAAAACCATTTGGAGTAAAAGAATTCTTGTCGAGAATAAAGGTAATCTTGAGGCGGAATTATAAAAGTGCACCGGCAGAAGATAAATTTAAAAGTGGAGATATAGCTGCAGATACTTCCAATGCTTCCATAGTCAAGCACGGCAAAAAAATTATACTTACAGCACAGGAATACAGGCTCTTGTTGATATTTCTGAACAACCCTGGGGTTGTCATGAAAAGAAAAGAAATATTGAATAAACTGATTGAAGGTGAAGAGGTGTTTTTTGATGAAAATACTCTTTCAGTTTATATAAGAAGAATCAGGGAAAAGATAGAAGATAATCCCAAGGAGCCGGAATATATAGTAACTCAAAGAGGATTTGGGTACATGTGGAGTAAACATGTCATTAAGGAGTAATTTCATATGAAAAGATATTTTATTAATCCGGAGCTTAAAAAAAGTTCCGCAATTATTTTACTTTTAAATCTTATATTTTTTACTGGTATGCTTTTAACTGTAAAAATGTATTATGACAGTTTAAGAAGAGATTATATAAAGACTTTTGGAACTGTTGTTGCCGAAGTGAGTAAAAGTAACCCGGAAATCATAAAAGAAATAATGCCTGCTATTGTAAAGGGAGTAGATGATAAAGATGAACAATCTGGAATGCTCATGCTAGAACAGTATGGTATCACTGAAGATTTGGAAAATGGACTTTTCCCATATATCAATAAAACCTATGCAAAATATAAATTTTTTGTATTCATTCAAATATTTACTGTAACAGCTGTGCTGTTTGTGCTTAATTATATTCACCATGGATATTTTTATGAGAGAATAAGAAGATTCAATATCGGTGCGAAAAAAAT
>Ga0334882_1002122_pt1 | contig 21254 bp, 19 predicted proteins | sample GraSluR1_MG_5_FD_207226 | JGI IMG/M metagenome (GOLD analysis project Ga0334882, IMG submission 207226) | Sludge microbial communities from methane-producing bioreactor in Wageningen University, Netherlands - Granular Sludge_15_04-R1 | ecosystem: Engineered > Bioreactor > Anaerobic >...
TTCTCCCGACCAAATATGGGCCAGTTCGTGGGCGATCGTAAACATTTGAGCAGCCTTGCTGTCGGAGGCGTTAATGAAGATCAGCGGGGCTCTGTCGTCGACCAGAGCGAAACCTCGAAATTCGGTCGCGTCCAGTTTGCGGTGACTATTACTGCCGACGATAGAACTGGCCATCACAAGTATTCCGGCGTCTTCAGCCCTGGAAATGAGTTGACGTAAGGCATCGGTCCACGTCGACAGCCTGCGCCGTTCTGCGACGGAAAGCCCCAGAACCTGCCGCATCGAGTCGGCCACCTGCTCCGGCTGAACATCCTCGGATGCACTGGAGACAAATTCGAGGCGTGCAAAGCCATGTATGCGGGCATACTCGCGATACCAGTCCTGCCGTTGTTGGCAGAGGTACAGGGTATCCAGCAATGCGGTGCTCGGTTCGGCCAGGGCTTCATCACGCCGGGTCCGGAAATCGGGTATCGGGAGTTGCAGTGCTGGCGGTTCTGGCAGAAAAAAATACCCGATCGGGGTATGAGTAAGCCTGGCGAAATCTTCCAGCTGTTTCAGCGTTGGCAGGGCATCTCCAGAGAGCCATAAATCCCACTTTCGAAAAGACCTCTCCAAAGCGGTATCGGACAGATGAGCCCGTTCCGCTGCCCAGCGCAATACTGGAATGGATGCGGGTACGGTGTTCATACGCTCATCTCCTTGACAGAAATTTGGGCGGATAGGGGGGCGATCGAACGATACCGCCATTCATTCGGCGCACGAGGGACTTCAGGACTGTTCAATTCCCGTTGTACCACAGTGCATCCTGTTCGGCAAGACCCTTCGATTAATTTTTCACGAAGGGTTCCTCCACCCTCGAATCCAAAGTCTCCTGAATCCGTCACAACCGGGTACCTGCTTGGATAATCCTTACAAGACATCTACTCGTGCAGAAACACATTTTGCCGATTTTAAGCCGATTTCCGCGCGCCTCCTTGACGAAGATCCTTTTCGGCGCCGAGGGAGACTTTTTTGGCTTCTATGATGCCGAGCAGTTTTCCCTCCACAAACAGGGCGTAGTCGGCGGGGCCGGTCTCGGTGGGGTATTCTTCCACGGCGTGACGGGTCAGCAACGAACAGTCGCGGACTTCGTCGCTGCGGATGAGAGTCCAGCCGAGGACGGATGATCGAAGCCGCGCATCGATGCGTTCTTTTCGCGTCCTGGCCTCGGATTCAGTCATTGCCACACCCCTTCGTCTTTGTGTGCTGCGGAGGATATTCCGGCACGAGCGAACGCTCTAAAAACCTTCTACACGCGCGGCTTCGTAGAAGGTGGACGTCCTGCGCATTCCCAGCATACGGAACGCATCCCGAAACAGAGTTTGTCCTTCCAATGTGCTTGAGAAGACGGCCCGGGCAAAGCGTTTACCGGTCCGTGCGCCCAGGGTGCGGTAAAAATCACCGCCGCCGGTGCCACGATCCAGCGCCCGTATTCTTTCCACCTCTTGGCGGTAGTTCAGCCAAAGAGTGTCCCGGTCGATGAAACCGGCATCGAATAGACGGCGCAGCGCCACAAGGGAACTCACTTTGAACAGGTGGGCCAGGCGCTGTATCTCGTCGGCAACCGGAGCGTCAATGTCATATGTCTCATTCAGCGCATCCATCGGCATCAACAGTTCGGCGGCCACTCTGTTGCACCACCGTTCAAGCCCTTGCTTCGGGACGCTGCCGGCTTCCGGATCGGATACACCGCTTTCTCCCGACCAAATATGGGCCAGTTCGTGGGCGATCGTAAACATTTGAGCAGCCTTGCTGTCGGAGGCGTTAATGAAGATCAGCGGGGCTCTGTCGTCAACCAGAGCGAAACCTCGAAATTCGGCCGCGTCCAGTTTGCGGTGACTGTTGCTGCCGACGATAGAACTGGCCATTACAAGTATTCCGGCGTCTTCAGCCCTGGAGATAAGTTGACGCAAGGCATCGGTCCACGTCGACAGCCTGCGCCGATCTGCGACGGAAAGCCCCAGAACCTGCCGCATCGAGTCGGCCACATGCTCCGGCTGGTCATCTTCGGATGCACTGGAGACAAATTCGAGGCGTGCAAAACCATGTATGCGAGCATACTCGCGATACCAGTCCTGCCGTTGTTGGCAGAGGTACAGGGTATCCAGCAACGCGGTGCTCGGTTCGGCCAGGGCTTCATCGCGCCGGGTCCGGAAATCGGGTATCGGGAGTTGGAGTGCGGGCGGTTCAGGCAGAAAAAAATACCCGATCGGGGTGTGAGTAAGCCTGGCGAAATCTTCCAGCTGTTTCAGCGTTGGCAGGGCATCTCCAGAGAGCCATAAATCCCACTTTCGAAAAGACCTCTCCAAAGCGGTATCGGACAGATGAGCCCGTTCCGCTGCCCAGCGCAATACTGGAATGGATGCGGGTACGGTGTTCATACGCTCATCTCCTTGACAGAAATTTGGGCGGATAGGGGGGCGATCGAACGATACCGCCATTCATTCGGCGCACGAGGGACTTCAGGACTGTTCAATTCCCGTTGTACCACAGTGCATCCTGTTCGGCAAGACCCTTCGATTAATTTTTCACGAAGGGTTCCTCCACCCTCGAATCCAAAGTCTCCTGAATCCGTCACAACCGGGTACCTGCTTGGATAATCCTTACAAGACATCTACTCGTGCAGAAACACATTTTGCCGATTTTAAGCCGATTTCCGCGCGCCTCCTTGACGAAGATCCTTTTCGGCGCCGAGGGAGACTTTTTTGGCTTCTATGATGCCGAGCAGTTTTCCCTCCACAAACAGGGCGTAGTCGGCGGGGCCGGTCTCGGTGGGGTATTCTTCCACGGCGTGACGGGTCAGCAACGAACAGTCGCGGACTTCGTCGCTGCGGATGAGAGTCCAGCCGAGGACGGATGATCGAAGCCGCGCATCGATGCGTTCTTTTCGCGTCCTGGCCTCGGATTCAGTCATTGCCACACCCCTTCGTCTTTGTGTGCTATAGAAAAATCGTCACCTTGCGGCCAAATGCCATGTTTTTCCTCTTTTTTAAACATATTTGAACAAACCTGTTGTGTTGATTATATGATAAAAACCACAAATATAATACTTTTTTTGATGCGAACATGAACATGCCCCTTCTCCGGATTATTCCGGGGATACTCCGGCACGGGTACAGACTTCTTGACTCCGCTCCGGTTTGATTTACGATAATAAACCGGAGGTGGTGCAATGGTGAGGATTACGGTTCGGGTGTCCGGGGAAGAAGCAAAGCTGATCAGGCAGTACGCCGACATGGCAGGTATGACGGTGTCCGTGTTCATCCGCCGGGCAGTGCTGGACCGGATCGGGAACGAGCACGCCCGGCCCCTCCTTTCGCAGTACCTGGAGACGGCCGGGCGGGGTGATTTCATTCCCTACGATGAGGCGCGAAAAGACTGGGAGCTCGAATGAGCCTCTGAGCGGCGGCTACTCTAAAAACTCAACTTTTCCGGTGCTGACGTCGTACATGGCGCCGACCATTCCGATTTCACCCTTGTCGAGCATCCCGCGCAGCACAACGCTTCTGTCGCGAAGCTTCTCCATGGTCAGCTCCACATTCTTTTCCGCAACGGCCTGGACGAATTCTTTGTTTTTTGAACTCCTGGGCGAATAGTCGCCCTGCACGGAATTGACGGCGGGGTTGATGTTGGCCAGAGTCGCAGTGAGCAGGCCGAGCTGCGCTGAATCGCAGGCTCCTTTAACTGCGCCGCATTCCGTATGCCCCATAATCACGATCAGCCTGGCGCCGGCGACCCTGGCCGCGTATTCAAGGCTGCCGAGGATGTCGTCATTGACGAAATTACCCGCTACGCGCGCCACGAAGAGGTCGCCGATCCCGCGGTCAAAGACGATTTCCGGCGGAACCCGGGAATCAAGGCAGCTCACAATGGCGGCGAAGGGGAACTGGCCCCCGGAAGTCTGTTTGACCTGGGCGAGAAAATCCCGCTTTTCGGCCTGTCCGCTGAGAAAGCGCTGGTTCCCCTGCTTGAGCATCTCCAGTGCCTTGCCGGATGTGATGGAGGCCTGGACTTCTTTGGTCAGTGCACCGCCGCTGTCAGCGTGGACAGCGCCGGTCATGGCAAAAAGAACCGCCATGACAAGCCATATTACTCTCACTCTGTTTACCTTCATGTTTTCCTCCTTGTTGGCTGCACAGTCCGCAGGTGCAGGCCCGATAGGCTGCCTCCCGCCGGAAAGGGAAATATTCTCTTTGGACTAAGAGTCCATCAGCGTCATTTCGGTGATCCAGACCTCACCACGGTCTTCGAAAATGATCCTCAAGTCTACAAAATTATCGGGAGCGGTAAAGGTTCCGGAAAAGAAGGTCCATCCATAGGAACCGGCATCCATGGAGATGGGGCGGATGTTCCACTGGGGGTCCACGGCGATGTTGACCGCTCCGCGGGATGCAAGGTTCCGTGCCGCCGCCCAGAAACTGACCGTATATCGCGCCCCCTTCCGGACGGTGATCCTCTGGCTGGTGGTACCAAAGACGTGGGGGGTTCTTCCTGAATTGTTGACCAGATACAGGGCAGTTGAGGCCGAGGAGTTGGGGGGCCGATTATCTCCCAGGTTCACGACCGTGGCCCGGGAATCGGCGTTCCGGGAGTTCCACCAGATCCCGAAATTGGAGTACTGGCCGGTGCCCCAGGCGTTTCCGCTCGTAAACTGAGCGAAATGGGGATCTCTGGCGTAGTTTCTTCCACCCCCTCCGCCGCCGGTGGAGTTTCTGTCAGGAGGATCGAATATGGCGGAGTCTCCCGGACCCCATCCGCAGTCGAAATGGGGGCACACTTCCCGGTCGTAATGGGCGTACATGCGGGTAACCGCCCTCGCAACGGAGAAGCTGTAGTTCTCCCAGGGGGTCCGGACGCCAAGGTACTGCATGACTGCGGGGGTGCCGCCCGACAGGGCCGGATCCTTGGTGAAAAAATAGCACCGGCACCACTGCAGGCCTCTGTCAGTGTCTATCTGCCGGTGCTTCCAGAGAACCTGGTAGGGTCCCTGGGGCGAACCGAACCGGTTGACGTATTCCTGGGTGCCCAGGAGAGACCAGAAGGCTTCACCCCGTCCCATGTTCCGGCTCAAGTCCCGTGTGATGTAAAAGTTGAATTCATCCGGGGAAGGCCCCCGTCCCAGAACGCCCAGAAAGAGGGAGTTCAGAAAATCGGCGTTCTGGTAAGCCCTCCACTGGATGATTTCCGGATCGGCCACGGCTTCGACGGGGACGGGAGAAAGGAGAAAGGCGGCCATGGGCAGAAGCGCAAGAAAGAATACAATCCTGGTAAAGCGCGGTCGTTTTTTGCTTCCGGTTGTGCGATTGGAAAGGCAGCTCATTTTTTTCACTCTCCTTTTGATGGCAATTCGACTCTCACAGAAACCCGGCACCCTGTCCGCGGACGATGCTTTACAAACCAGGGAAACGATAATTGGTGATATTTCCCAATATTCTTTATATACATTGTACTGTGAAGAGACAGATCATTCAATAAAGAGGATTTGGGGAGTTGCGGAGGGCTGATGTCCGTTCGGAGGCGGAGAGCGGAAGGAGCAGGATGCTGCCCTTGTGTGTTTTTGCCCGGCTACAGGTTTTTCCAGTGCTTGAACCCTTCCCCCACCACCTCCGCGACGTCGGCCATGATGATGAATGCGTTGGGGTCAAGAGACACGGTAAAGAGTTTCAGCTCCATGGCCTGGCGGCGGTTCAGCACCACCATGATCATCGGGCGTTCCGCGCCGGTATAGGCTCCCTCGCCCCGGATGATGGTAGCTCCTTTCCCCATCTCCTCGACGATAAAGCGCTTCACGTCCTCCATCCTCGAGGTGATGACGGTCACCTGCTTTCTCCGGTCGAAGGACTTCAGCACGCTGTCTATGGTGACGCTCTCGACGTAGAGCAGCACTCCGCCCATCAGCAGCTGCTCCAGGTCGACGGCGAACCAGGAGAGAAACAGGATAGCCGTATTGATGTAGAAGGAAAACATGCCGACATCGACACCCCAGCGTTTCTTCGCAGCCACGACGATAACGTCGGTTCCCCCCGTAGAGCCGCCTACGCGGAAGACAAGCCCCATGCCGATGCCGCTGCATACCCCTGCGAGCAGCGCGGCAAGAAAAGTGTTGGCAAGCACGGGATAGGAGAAGAGTTCGAAGAAGGCTACCGACCCCGATGAGAGCAGCGAGACATAGAGGGTCCACAGAACAAAGCGCGGAGAGAGCACCCGCCATCCCCAGGCAAGGAGCAGCAGGTTTCCGATAGCGATCACCCATGCGGGAGAAATGTCGAAAACATAGCGCGTAAGCAGGGCAATTCCCGAGAGTCCCGCACCGGCGAAACGGTACGGCACGACGAGAGCTACAATGGAAAAATTCATCAGGATGGCTCCCAGTGTCGCGTACCAGAACGTCCCCCACTCGGCTCGGATCAGCTCGCCGAACTGTCTAGAAATTTTACGGATGTTGAAGCGTTCCATGATCTTTTCCTTCCCCCACCTCAAAGCCCGACTCGGCAGCAGATTGGCGTCAGGCCGCTCAATTTCTCAGCCTTGTTTCGCTGCCCTGAAATACAGGAGTGCACCGTTGTCGCAGGGAAGGGGTTCAAAACTGAACCCGCTCTCAAGGCATATTTTTTTAAGTTCCTCTTCTGAATGTAGAACGCCCCGGATCGTACTCCGGAGCCTTTTTCTTTCCGGGACGGGAACGCTGCAAACGAACACGCCGCCGGAAATGAGGAGGCGATGAACTTCCTGAAACACCTTCTTCACGTTTCCGATGAAATTCAGGGACAGGATGCACAGGCAGAGATCAAATTCGCTGGTTTCGAAGGGCAGATCGTCCCCGCTTGCCACGTAGAATTCAGGGTCCGGGAAGCCGGCGCGAAGAAACCGTTTTGCCGCCTGCTTCAGCAGTCCGGGGCTGATATCCGTTCCCGCGTACTTGTTGTCGCTGTGGAGGAAGTTGACCGCGCTTCCGCTTCCCGTTCCCAGTTCAAGGATGCGTCTGCCGTGAACCCCTGCCACTTCCCGGGCGAGGACAGAATAGTGCTTCTGGAGATCCGCGCCTAATTTTCCGGGAAAGACGGATTTGCTCATAAGGAAATCGTACAGGAAGGAGAAACAGTCTCCCAGCCATGGCTTGAACTGCAGCGGACGGCCGCCGCTTCCGGCAAGATAGCGGAGTTCGCCTTTCCTGATGATCCGGATTCCCGGTTTCAGTTTCGTCATTGTTTTATCCTTCTCAGTGCCTTTGGCATTTCCGGCGGCTGCCTGCGTTTCTGTTTGAACAGCTTATTCTGCACCTTTGCCGGAAAAATCAAGGGTGAGGCGCAGCATATCAAAGAGCTGGATACCGTCCTCGAATATGGGCTCAGGATAATTTTGTATGAAAAAGTTCCGGTCAATGGCTGTGACCCGGAATCCCTGCCTCTGGTAGAAAGCGAGCTGGTAGCCGAATGTTCCGGTACCTACCTCCAATCGGCCGGCGCCGGACCTCCGGTAGAAATCGATGACCCACTTCAGAAGCGCAGTGCCGATACCTGATTTCTGACGGTCAGGATACACCGCGATGCACATAAGCTCATGCCCGCCCGCCTCAAGGGGCTGAACGGCACATGCGCCTGCGACAACTCCGTCGCCTGACGCGACGAAACACCGTGATCGTGCGAGATATGAGCGAAGTTTATCTTCCGAGGGATCGGCAAGCAACAGCAAATCCATTGGAGCATCGACGAGCGGAACTTCACGAATCAGCAGCGACATATCCAAATCACCCGATCGTATAGTCATCTGAGGTCACAGGCCAGAATAATCATGCCATGGCGAGACGCTTTTTTTCATCATGATTTTACTCAATCCTGCGCCTGTTTTTATTGTACATGCATTCCGGGGTAATAACACACCTGCGGGAGCCTCCCTATGCCCGTTCAGCACTCCACGGAAACATGATACTATATGACCATAAAACCAGATGAAAGGCAACGAATTGAAATCATTTTTGCCAAATGTTAGGGGAGTATGTTTTTTGAAAGGAGACATCATGAAGGAAATTCCGGAAATGTCCGTTCGGGGGTTGGCCCAGGTGATCCGTGCCGGAGAAATATCGTCGGTGGAAGTGACGGAAGCGTTTCTGCGCCGGATCCGCGAGGTAAACCCGAAGCTGAACGCCGTTGTCCAGGTCTGCGCCGATGCGGCTCTGTCGGAGGCGGCACGGGCGGACCGTGCGCTGGCAAAGGGTGAATGTTTCGGTCCCCTCCATGGCGTCCCCATGACGCTGAAGGATTCCTTCGATTCCGCCGGCGTTGTTTCCGCAGGCGGAACCCTTGGGCGGAAGGACTTCGTTCCCGTAAAGGACGCGACGGTCCTGTCCCGTCTCAGAAAGAACGGGGCGATTCTTCTGGGAAAAACCAATACGCCCGAGTTTACCCTTATGTACGAAACCGACAACCTGGTGTACGGGCGGACTAACAACCCCTATGACCTGGAGTGTTCGCCGGGCGGCAGCAGCGGAGGCGCCGCCGCGATCGTGGCTTCAGGAGGTTCCCCCTTCGACGTGGGCAGCGATTACGGCGGGAGCCTGCGGTATCCCGCCCACTGCTGCGGAATCACGTCCATCAAGCCAACGTCGGGCCGGGTTCCGAGGACGGGACATATCCTTCCCTTCGGCGGTGTGCTGGACTCTTTCCAGCAGGTCGGCCCCGTGGCGAAGCGCGTGGAGGACCTTGAATACATTCTTCCCCTGATAACCGGTCCCGACTGGATCGATCCTTCCATCGTCCCCATGTCTCTCGGCGAGTCGAAGAACGTGGATATCCGCACGCTGAGAGTCGCTTTCCACACCGACAATGGAGTGCTTCCGGCTTCGGAGGAGACTGCGGCGGCGGTGCATGCGGCGGCGAAAGCGCTGGAGAACGCCGGAGCCCTGGTCGAGGAGGCTCGGCCGAAGGGTATGGAAGACTCGTACGAGATCATGATGGGGCTGCTGTCCGCCGACGGAGGGGCTTCCATACGGAGGCTGCTGCGGGAGTCGGGAACGGAACGGCACTCCATTCCGTGGCTCGGCCTTGCGTCTCCCATGGAAAGTGCGGCTTTCGACGCGCTGGTCATGGGATGGTACGGCTTCCGCAGCTCCATGCTTTCGTTTCTTGAGAACCGGGACGTGATTCTTTCGCCCGTGAACGCGCTGCCCGCCTTGCCACACGGTGCAGTCAGGGACGATCTTCGGGCGTTCAGCTACACCATGGCCTACAATCTCACCGGCTGGCCCGTCACGGGGGTTCGTGCCGGGACGTCATCGTCGGGCCTTCCCATTGGGGTGCAGATCGTGGCCCGTCCCTGGCGGGAAGACGTATCCCTGGCCGCCGCCGCATGTGTGGAGCGCGGACTCGGGGCATTCCCTCCGCCTGCTATTTAGCACAGTTGAGTTACTGTGCCGTGTAACCGCCGTCGATAGAGTGGACGCTTCCGGTCATGAAGGCCGCCCGGTCACTTAATAAATATGCGACCAGATCGGCAACTTCTTCCCTGGTGGCGAGCCGCTTCATGGGATGCAGGCCCGCCATCCAGTCCGTGACTTCTTTGCCGGAATCCATTATGCGAGGGGTAGCGACGTAGCCCGGCGCGACCGCACACACGCGGATATTCGACTCCGCCAGCTCCAGGGCGGCCGAGCGGGTCAACCCGATGACTCCGTGTTTCGCCGCGGTGTATGAGGCCATGCCCGCCAGGCCGACAAGGCCGTTTGCGGACGACATGTTCACGATCGCACCGGACCCGTTGGAAAGCATTGCGGGTATCTCGTACTTCATGGAATAAAAGATGCCGGTCAGGTCCGTGTCGATAACCTCGCGCCATATCTCCGCCTCAAGGTCCTGGACAGGAACACCTGCCGGGCCTGTTATACCGGCGTTGTTGACAGCCAGGTCGAGCTTCCCGAACCGCTCAAGAGTCCGCCTCACTGCTCCCTCCATAGCTTTCGGATCACGCACGTCCGCCTCGAGGGCCACTGTCCGGGCACCTTCGGGGTCGATACTCCTGGAAACTGACTCCACCTGCTCAAGGCGGCGGCTGACCAAGGCAACACAGGCACCGCCGGCATGCAGCCGCGCGGCTATTGCTTCTCCGTTCCCTGTGCCGGCACCGGTTACAAGGGCAACCTTGCCTTTGAATTCCATGATTTACCCCCTTGTCGAAATAGGCGCGCAGAGCGCTATAGACACCGCTGCCTGCAGCGCTCTGCCGGAACAGGCGTACATGTCCAAAGCATGACGCCCCGGGCCAGGCCGAGCGGCGAAGCGGTTCATTCCGCAAACTCGTACTCTATTTCCTCAATACGGCCGCGCCGGTAGGACTTCTCTCCCCCGTGCAGCCTCCCGATTCATGACGTGCCGAAGTACTTCAGAAACCAGTTCATGTATTTTGTTATCTTCGCAGACGCGAATATCCGCGCCAGTTCCTGCATCAGGGTAAAATCCAGGCCGGCCAGCGCTTCTTCGTCCATCCTCAGGTCGTCAAAGACAAAAGCCTTCCAGAGAGAGTAGTTTTGCGGTGTATACCTCGTTATGTACAGTTGGTCAAGCAGGGCCTTTTCTTTCGTCGCCCTGATATATCCGGGCGGTTCTTCCACCCTGATGGTGCCCGGAAAGACCAGGTTCGAGGGAAGTCTCTCCCAGTCGATGTTTCCGTATGGCGTCATCAGGCTGGAACTCCGCCTCGAACTGACGGCCGTGACCGATGCAACGGCATCAGGTATAATACCTGCTTCAAAGAGCACGAGGTTTCCGGATACTGCCGCCGGACCGCAGACATTGCAGGCAAGATATCGCAGGGAGGGCTCTCTTCTGCGCAAAAGGGGCCCCAGGCAATACCATCCGCGCTTCAGCCGTTCGATGTACCCGTCCGATACCAGGCCCTCTATCTTCTGCCATACATTGACGTATCCATTCTCGCGAAGCCTGTTCTGCAAGACCCAGCCCGGGATCTCCGTCTCCAGGCCCGCAAGCAGTTCCAGATCAGTCATGCCGTCATCATCCCGTCTTCATTTTCTATTTTATGTATGTTAACATCTAATAATAAGATTTTACACTACATAAAACGAAAATACAGGCCATAACACCCTGAGGTTTCAGGAGGATCCTTCCTGTGGAATTTTATGTGAAAGGAGAAATCGTGCAGCTGCATCAACGAGTTTTTCCTTCTGCTGAAGGAACATCCCGAAGAGAAGTTCTCACTCCCCGCAATCAATCACTCGCCGGTGTAATAGGTGCCTTCGATTCTCAGTGAGGCCTTTCCGCCAAAGAGGACCTTTCCGTCCTTCGTCCTCAGCCTGACTTCATTAAAGATCCGGTTGCCGCCGCCCTGCTCTATTTTGATGCTGTGGCCGTTCCACTTCCTGTTCTTGATGAGGTAGCAGCCGAAGGCGCTGTTTCCCGACCCGGTGGCGGGGTCCTCCAGGTAACCGAACTTCGGGGCAAAGACGCGGGTGTGGGCGAAGTACCCAGGACCGGCGGTCTCCATGGAGTAGACCAGCACGATGTCCACACTGTTTTTGAGGCAGTACTGTTTCAGCCCTTCCTCGTGGGGATACATGGAGATCTCGTCGGCCAGATTCTTTATGGGGACGATGAGCGTCCGGAGCCCCGCGTCGATGATATCCAGGGGCAGGGAATCCGAAATCGCGCCGTCCTTTATGCCGAGGGCGGCGGCGATAGACTGCCGTGACAGGGAGCACCCGATCATGAGGGGGTCCGGGGCGGAGATGTAGATGCAGTCCTCCTCGTTGATGTGGTTGTAGATGTTCAGCCTGCCCATCCGGTTCGTGCCGATTTCGATGACGGGGCTGTTTCTCAGCCCGTCGTCCCGGCGGATGACCTCATACATGGTGGCGATGGTGCCGTGGCCGCAGAAGGCAACTTCGCATTCCGAGGAATAGTAGGTCAGGAGGATGCTCCCCGTATCGTCCCTGTTGACGTAGACCACTTCGGAGACGAAACCTGAGTGCTCTTTGGCGATGGCCAGCATGGCATCCTCGGACAGCGGGTCCGTTCCCAGGTCGAGAAACGCAGCCGGGTTTCCCTCGGAGTTCCCTATGGTGAAGGCGTTGAGCTTGTAATACGGGTATGTTTTCATGGCCGTCCTCCCGGGTAAATTATGTTGAGCTCATTGTAATGGGCTGCGGAGACTCAGCAAGTAAAATCCGACAGGCCTTTTCGTTCCGTCTTTTGACCGTCAAAAACGGACAGGGCTTTTGCCCATGTCTTTTCGGTTTCATCTCTGAGGAATCCGTAAAGGGGAGCCAGATCCCCCGTTTCGTCATACTTTTGGAGGGCCGCGTAATACTTTCCCTTCTCCTCGTCATGGACTATAAGGGGAGGATGGTTCCGGATCATGAGATAGTAGTTCAGCAGGGTCCTGCCTACCCGTCCGTTGCCGTCGGCAAAGGGGTGGATATATTCGAACCCGGCATGGAAATATGCGGCGGCCATCAGCACGTCCTCGCCGTCGTAGGCTCCTGTTTCTGCTATCAGCTCCGCCAATTCCCTTTCCACATCTTGTGCGGACGATCCCACCTCATGGACGCCGGTTACATAATCGTGCTTCTTGAACTCGCCCGGTCGTTCCTTGTTTTCTATATACCTGCGTTCGTTGTAGGTACCGGCGGTTAGCAGCCGGTGCACTTCCTTCACAAGTTCAATATCTATCGGTTCGCGGTTCACAATTTTCTCTTTCAGAAATTCGTAGCACAGTTTCTGATTCTGCTGCTCGAAGAGGGCCCGCGGATTTCCCGTATAGCCTGTCACTCTGCCGTTTTCAAAAATCTCCCGCGTGTCGTGGTAGGTGATCTCCTCGTTCTCTATCTTTCCTGAATGGTACGCAAACAGGATGCGAAAGCTGTGGAGATGCTTGTCCAGATCCGCAGCCGACGTGTTTGTATACGACTGCCACAGTTTCACTGCACGGCTGTATCCATCCATATTCATCCTTCTTTCCCCGCGCGTCTCCCGATCGTTTCCACTGCGTAGAGGGGCAGGTTGAGAAGCCGCTCCTCATTTTTATAATCGGCCATGGAGGCGCGGATAGCAGTTTTTGGCCGGAACTTCTCGCAGAAGGTTTTCAGACTTTTCGCCTTCAGGTTGGTCTCGGCCTTGACCTCGACCGGAATAACTACGTCTCCCCCGTCCAGGAGAAAGTCGATCTCCGCGCCGCCCCGATCGTTGGTCCAGTAGAAGGCCTCGATGCCCTCGAGCGTCTTCAGCTGCTGCAGCACGTACTGTTCGGTCAAAGCACCCTTGAATTCGGTGAAAAGTGCGTTGCCTTCGAGCAATACCCTCCGGTCGAGGTGTGCCATGCACGAAAGCAGGCCGACATCGAGCAGAAAGAGCTTGAAGGCTTTTCCATCTTCGTATGCTTTCAACGGCAGGCGGGGGGACGTCGCACGATGCACTTTGTGAACCAGCCCGCAGTCGGCAAGCCAGAGCATGGCCATTTCGTAGTCCTTTGCCCGAGCTCCTTCTTTCACGATACCGTAGATGAATTTTTTGTTTTCCTTCGCAAGCTGCGCCGGGATGCTGTTCCAGAGCATGCGGATCCGGGGCACTGTTTCATTTGGGGCATGTTTGGAGAAGTCCTGTTCGTAGGCGGCCAGGATGCGCTGCTGTATCCCGCGCACTTCGTTGAAGTCGCGATTTTCAGCAAAACGTGCCGCCGCTTCCGGCATTCCCCCGACATAATAATAATGTTTCAGCAGGTCGATGTACTCCTGTCTGAAGGTGGTCGCCAGGTCGAAATCGCTTTTCTGCAGAAGCTCCGCGAAGCGCTCCTTGCCCATCGCCTTCATGAACTCGCTGAAGGAAAGCGGATAGAGCTCGAGAAACTCTACCTTTCCGACGGGAAATGACGTCCCCGGATGCAGCGCAACGCCGAGCAGGGAGCCGGCGCAAACGATTCTGTACTGCGGGGCGTTTTCGTTGAAGTATTTTAGGGAGGTCAGCGCTGAGGGGACTTCCTGTATTTCATCGAAGATGAGCAGCGTGTCCTCCGGATCGATCTTCCGCCCGGCGTACAGTTCCAGGCCAGTGATGATCCGGTCGATCCGCATATCGCCCTCGAACAGCTCTTTCATCTGGCGGTTGTTTTCGAATCCTACGTAAATCGTGTTTTTGAAGGCTCTTCTTCCAAACTCCTTCATCAGCCAGGTTTTGCCAACTTGGCGCGCGCCCCTGATGATGAGCGGTTTCGGCTCTTTTTTCGCCTTCCATCGTTCAAGCGCTTCCATCGCGGCACGGTACATTGCAATCACCTCTCAGGGAGATTATACACCGCCTGCGCAAAATATACGATGAATATATCGTATTTCAATACACTTTTTACGACGAAAAACAAAAGAATCGATCCTATTTTTTCATGGAATTTTCTGTATTCCAGGATCTCTTTACTAATGAGAGGCAGCGCGCCATAAAGAACTCGTATTCATGGCCATCCTCCCGGGTAATTTATTGGTAGTCCTGTTCCCCGAGCCAGTTCTCAAGAAACCGGAGCCGGTCTTCGGTCAAGTTCGTCCACTGCATCATGTTCCGGAGAAGCCGTTCCATATCCAGCACCGGCGAGAGGAAGAGGCACTTCCGGAAAGCCGCGTCCCGTTAGGCGTCCAGGCTGAAATAGGCGCCGAGGCTGGAGGCGAACAGGGAGATGCCGCTGCAGCAATCCTTCACTGCCTCAAGCACCGCCTGCAGGTCGCGGACACCGAATAATGCTCCCTGTCCACTGTTATCACGTTCCGGTGCCATAAGTCACCTATTTTGGGGAACCTAAAATCGAGATCCTTCGGGCGGTGAAACAGCCCTCAGGATGACATAAATCAAGCCGCCGGTCTCAGGATTGGAGGGATTGTCATTCTGAGCGAAGAAGAATCTCGCCTTTTTTAGAACCTCAGGATGACATAAATCAAACTACCGGTCTCAGGATATAAAAAAAGCGCCCTCTATTTCTTTTCCCGGACCATTCCCACCGCCGGAATGCCTGCTGAGCAGAGACCCTGACACAGCTGGCTGACACTTCCGATTGACCTTCAGTGACGCCTCTTTTCCCGCTATTTGACGATCCTGTATTCCGGTACAACGTCAACGTTGTTCTTTATGAGCTGCCAGACGGGGCAGAGCGACTCCTCCGCCAGATGGACAGCCCTCCGGAGATCCTTTTCCTCCGCGTCCTTCGACTCCAGGAGAAATTCGATACAGATCTTTTCGAGCCTTATGGGAGGCTTCCCACTCCTGATTCCCTTCGCCTTGACTTCGAATCCGGCTACAGTCTTCCCCATTTTTCTTAAAAGAGCCACTACCGCTGTGGCGCTGCAGCCCCCGAAGCTGAGAAGAAACAGTTCAAGCCCCCTGAATCCCATTCCGTCCCCCAGCGGCGGAACATAATCAATAGTGACCGGATGGTCAGGATTGGCCTCGGAAACACCGGTAAACTGGACATTGTCGTTGATCAGCCTGATCGTCACTTCTTCATGCAACTCGGACATTGTATCGCCCCTTTTCTGCCGGGATCGTTTCAGAACTGCGTAAGGCAGATCCGAACCGTTACTGCCTGTCTTCCCCGAATTCCTCTTCGTACTCCGCCCGCAGAAGCCCGTGGTAGAGCAGATCTTCGAACTGGCCCCAGTGCTTCACGTGCCTTCGCAGACACCCTTCCGGAGCAAACCCTGCCTTCTCCAGCACCCGGATTGACGCAGAGTTGCGGGACAAAGTGGTGGCGAATATCCGGTTGAGGCCAAGGCTGCGGAAAGCGTACTCCACAACGGCATTCGCGGCCTCACCGGCGAAGCCGCGTCCCCAGTACGGGCGACCGATCCAGTACGACAGCTCGGCGCTGTCATTTTCCTCGTCACGGATCAGGCCGATCATGCCGATGAGGGTGTCCTCCCCTTTTTGCCGGATGGCAAGAACCACATCACCGGGCTTCAGTCCGTTGATCCATGCCTCGGCCATGCCCTCTTCGAAGGGATGGGGAATATTGAGTGCGCTCCGGGCGACAGCCTCGTCCCCCGCAAGGCGACGTATTTCGCCCGCGTCTTCCGGCGTTACCGGCTCCAGGAATAATCTCGCTGTCGAAATCATATCGTTCCTTTCGCTTTCCCAGGGGCTGGAACACCGGGACTAATGAGGACCGGGCTGAAGGTCATTTCTTCATCTGCTCCCGGATCAGTTCGTGGAGTGTTTGGTAAAACTGCCCCACGTGCATCCCGTCGATGAAAATATGATTCACCTGGATGTTGAAGGGAAGCAGCACATTTCCGTCGGCTTGCGAGTATTTTCCCCAGGAGATCCTCGGGATGCAGTCCTCTTTTTTCAGGCTCATCGTGTGGTCGACGGCGGTAAAGGGAATCCAGGGAAGAGGCGAAAAGAAAGCGAAGTCGGCCCGGCCCTTCAGCATTGACAGATCGAAATAGGATGTGCTGTTTTCTATCGCGGCCTTTGCCTTTGTGTCGAAAGCGACGATATCGTCCTCGAACTCCACGGTGATCATCCGGAACAGATCTTCGTTTCCCCGGATGCAGGCAAAGGAAGGATTGATCCGGTCATAGAGAACTACTTTCCCTTCCATAAGCCTGTATCGAAAGTTTTCCACCCGGTTGAGCGCTTTCACGGCAAGGAAAAGCAGGGTGTTGGTGAGAGACAGGCCGCAGGACCGGGCATATTCCTTCAGCCCGGTGATATCAACATTGAAGTTGACGTTGTAGAAAGGGAGATCGCTTCTCAGGAAAAACTGAAAATGTTCTTTCCTGCTCCATGTTTCAATGTCTATTTCCTTCATTTTCACCTCCGCACTAAATGGTGTCGATTCGTCACAGGACAGGCCCCCTCACTTTCAAGTGCTTTCCGGTCCGGTTCCTGCCTGACTGCGGATCAGTTCAAGTGCCGCTTCTTCATCAAGCGGCCTGGCAACAAGAAATCCCTGAATTTTGTCACATCCGTTCCTGAGCAGGTACTCCTTTTGCTCTTCATGCTCTACCCCTTCCGCAACGACGCAGTGTCCCAGCCTGTGGGCCATGGAAATTATGTATGCGGTTATGGCATCTTCCGCGCTGAGCGTTAACAGCTTATCAACGAAAAATTTATCGATTTTCAGGCAGTCTACATTCAGCTCCCGTTCTCTCGCAAGGGAGGAGTATCCGGTCCCGAAGTCATCAATGGCGACATGCAGGCCGGAATCTCTCAACGTGCCCAGAACGCGGTTTATTCCCTGGTAGTCCATAGAAAAAACCGACTCCGTGATCTCAATTCCTATATTCTCAGGGCAAACCTCGGCCTCCCTGATCATTTCAAGCAGGTCATCAGTGAAATTTTCCGCCAGCACCTGGATAGCGGAGACATTTATAAAGACGTTGATCGTGTCGAATCCCTTCTCCTTCAGTTTCTTCAGAAAACGGAACGCCTGGAGGAACACATTCCACCCGACCGGAACAATCAGTTTCGTTTCTTCGGCAATGGGGATAAATTCCAGGGGGGAAACCAGTCCAAGTTGTTCACTGTTCAATCTTGCCAGGGCCTCAAAGCCGCAAACCCTGTTTGACTTGAGGTCCAGGATAGGCTGATACTGCAGAAACAATCCGTTATTCTCATCCCCGGCGGCGACCCTGGCGAGTTCATGCTTTATTTTCTGTTCACGGAGTATCTCTCTTTCCATTTCCACGTCATAAAAACACACACCGAAGGCCCTGTCAGAAATATCGACCGCTTTTTCCGATGCGATCAGGAGTTTTTTCAGGAACATATCGGCATCAAGATCCTCGTCCTGACCGATTTCAACGATACCGATCCCGCCGCCGACCCTTTCTGAAGCAAGCAAAGATTCCAGTGAGTTCCCCAACGTTTCACTGAATTCGAGCAGTTCGTTTTTATCCTTATACTCTTTCAGATAGAAGACAAACCGGTTCTCGTACACATAAAACAGCATGCGCTTGTCCGTGCAGTACCCGCCGAGCGTATCGGCTGCCTTTTTAATCAAGTCCTGGGTGTAATGGAATCCATAAACCGTAGTCAGGGACTGCAACGCACTCAAATTAACGATTGCGGCGGCTCTCTTCTCTGCAGTTTGCTTTCCGACGTCGCCTGTCAGCAGCTTTTCCAGGTAATTCCTGTTGAACAGGCCTGTCCATCTGTCATGTTCGTTGATATATCTGAGCGTATTCTCAATTTTTTTCCGGTCTGAAATATCGATGACGATCCCCTCGAGGGCTTCCACATCGCCGCGCCTGTTAAAAATCCCTTCCGCCAGCTCGAGGACCCATTTGCGTTCGCCTCCGGCCGTTATGATTTCATACTCATACCGAAACGGCAGCCGCTCAGGAAGAAGTCGCAGCCATTCATTCCAGAGAAGGTCGCGATATTCGGGCGCTATCAGGTCGTTGTAAGACAGGTGCCTGTTGTTGACCAGGCTTTCCGGGAAATACCCGGTCAGTTCAAAGCAGCCGTATGAAACATACTGCATTGTCCAGTTTCGGTCATAATTGCACCTGTAGGCCATGCCCGGAAGGTGGGAAAGAAGAACGGATTTGCTGCGCTCGCTTTCTTTCAGAGCTTCCACCGCGGCCTTTCGTGCGGATATGTCCTCAAGAAGACACAGGTGCATGGAATTTTCCCCGGCAACGCCCAGAAGAGGGGAAACCTGCATATTCGTCCAGACGCTTGATCCGTCAGGCCGCAAAAACCGCTTTTCCATGGAATAATCGTTGATTTTGCCCGTTTTGAACTGTTCGAATTTGTCCAGGTCAGCCTGCAGGTCGTCAGGGTGGGTTATTTCCATCCAGTTCAGCTTCGAAAGCTCATCGCTCTCCCAGCCGAGGATCCGTTCAAACATTGGGTTAATGGCCATTTGTCCGTACTCTGACTGCGATACAAAGTTCTTGTTGTTTACGATCGCGATTCCGATGGGGGCCTGGTCGAAGATGCTGTGATACAGCGCTTCATCAAGAACCAGTTTTTCGCTGAGGTATTTAAGGGTGGAGTGTTGGCTCCAGGTGCGGAGCAAGGCAAAAAAGAGCAGAAGAATACTTATCACGATGATCCCGTCGGGGATCATCCGCTTCCAGATGCGGGCATACCACTCTGACGCAGGGTAGTCGATCCCGAGGATAGCGATGATTTTCCCGGTGTCAGGGTCTTTTATGGGCACCAGCGCGCTGATCCATGTCCCCCATCTGTCGGTCTGCAGTTCGGATAACACTGTCCTGCCGGACGTGAAAGCTTTACGGATAGCTTCACCGGCTTCTTCATAGACCTGCCCGGGAGGGGAGTAATCCGGTGAATCTGGAGGTTCCGAATCTATCAGGAATACAACGCTGCCCTCCCGTTCAGCCATAAGGTAGGCAAATCGGATGGGATTAGTTGTCCCGGCAAGCCTCTGCAGGCTGGTCTTCGTCATTATGTATTCAGGTTTTTCCAGGTCTTGTTCATCGCCGGTCAACCCGGCGATATGCTCGGGATGGAGAACGGATTCCAACGACTCCGCCAGCATGATCGCTTCCGATGAGGCAATTCCTTTGTACCTGTTCCATTCAAAACGCAGATAAAGGCCGCTTAAAGACAGGATAATTACGGTGAAAATGACCGTATAAACCCGGATACGGCTGGCTTTCACTTCACCGGCCGAAGAAAAGTTTTCTGGCTCTGCGGTTGGGTTTCTCATAAAATTACCTCATTTTCCAGGCGTTTTCTTTTCAACTCTCCCGTGAGACCGTAATCTTAAGGGCTGTTCCACCGCCCGAAGGATCCGGGTTTGGGAACTAAAAAACAAGAAGCCCGGATTCTTCACTCCGTTCAGAATGACAATCAAATCCAGGTCATTCGTTCAGGACGACAAAACGGCTTGTCATCCTGAGCAACGCAAAGGATCTGTTTTTGATTCTCGTAAAACCAACACCGGATTCTTCCTGACGCTCAGAATGACAATCAAATCCAGGCCCTTCGTCCAGGACGACAAAACGATTTGTCATCCTGAGCAACGTGAAGGATCTGTTTTTGATTCTCGTAAAACCAACACCGCATTCTTCGCTGACGATCAGAATGACAGAGATCCAAAGCCAGGTCCTCCACTTCATTCAGGACGACAAGAGCCGTCATCCTGAGGAGCGTTTTCTGCGACGAAGGATCTGATTTTAAGGGCTCTGAACCCCGGCTCCCTTCTGCCCTGCAGTCTGTCGGGGTGATTAACGTTCTTCTCTTCTCTGTGAGCGGCAGGCCGACATTATTACAAAATTGTAGCATCTTTCACCAGATTTGCGGAAAACCCGAATATTTTACTTCCCGGAGCTTCAGTTCCGCCCTCTCAGAATTCCTCTTTCCGGGACACGGCATCATCCAATCTCTATGCATCTCATGGAAATGCTTCCGTTCTGTATCTCTTCGTATATTGTCCCTGCGCTTTGCCCCTCTGCCCTCATTCCCATGATATAGAGCAGCGGGAGGAAATGTTCGTCTGTGGGAATGGACATTCTATACTCGGGCATTTTCTCCCTGTAATAAATGAGCTTCTCAACCTCATGGTTCTCGATCGCTTCTTTAAGCCAGAGATCGGCTTTCACCGCCCAGGGGAACGGCTTTTGTTTTTCTTCAAAGCTGATGTTCCGCAAATTGTGGACCATGTTCCCGCTTCCCATGAACAATATCCCGTTCTGACCGAATTTTGCCAGCCTCTTTCCCATTTCAAAATGCTCTTCTTCAGTTTTGTTGATATCGAGACTCATCTCGAGCACGGGAACATCTTTCGCCGGATACATGTGCCTGATCACGGCCCACGCGGCATGGTCGATCCCGCGGTCAGGGTCTTCAGATACCCCCAGGCCGGCGTCTGTGATCAGGGCCGCGGTTTCAGGCAAACCGTCGGGGGCATACTCGACCCTGTACAGCTCGTCCGGGAAACCCCAGAAATCATAGATCTGCTGCGGATTTCTGCCGCTTGTGATGAACGTTCCCCGGGTCTGCCAGTGGGCCGAAATGACGACAATGGCTGCAGGCCTCGGTATTTCTTTAGCGTAACCGCTGAGAAACCGGGAATACCTGTTATCCGCAATTGCGTTTTCCGGGGAACCGTGACCTATGAAGACCGGATTCAGAACAGCCATAACGGACCTCCTTGAGCCATGATCACAGGGTAAACCTGTTTACGGTCACCCCGCTTCAAGAAAAACTACCCCTTTGCCCCGAGGAATTCAAAATAAAACGTTTCGAACTCTTCCG
>Ga0334882_1002123_pt1 | contig 21246 bp, 14 predicted proteins | sample GraSluR1_MG_5_FD_207226 | JGI IMG/M metagenome (GOLD analysis project Ga0334882, IMG submission 207226) | Sludge microbial communities from methane-producing bioreactor in Wageningen University, Netherlands - Granular Sludge_15_04-R1 | ecosystem: Engineered > Bioreactor > Anaerobic >...
ATGCTGATTACCCTGGCGACCGTGATTGTCAACATTTTCCTGGATTTCCTCTTTATCAGCCGCCTTCACTGGGGGATAAAAGGAATCGCCCTGGCCTCCCTGATATCGGTGTTGACCGGCCTGTCGGGGATGCTGGTCAATTTCAAAAGAGGATCCCGGGTGTTCCGGTTCCGGAGATGTTCCTTCTCCCCGGTGATACTCAAGGATACCCTGCTGAACGGAAGCTCCGAGCTGATAGGACAGCTGTCCATGGGTATCTCCCTGTTCGCCTACAACTGGGTTATCCTCCGGGTAGCGGGGGTGCCGGGGATCGCCGCCTTCACCGTGGTGGGATACATGGCCTATCTCTTCAGCATGGTCATCATCGGTTTCGGCCAGGGCGCCAGTCCCCTGATCAGTTTCTCCTGCGGGGCGGGCGAACCAGGCCTGGCCAGGCTGATCAGGCGAAAAACCGGTTTGTTTGTGTTCATGGCGGGGCTGACGGTCATGGTTCTGATGATGGCCGGTTCCGACTGGTACAGCAGATTTTTTGTGAAAGACCAGGAGGTGCGGCATCTGGTTCAATCGGGCCTGTTCCTTTTTGTCTTGTCCTTCCTGTTTTCAGGCATCAATACCATCGCCTCATTCTACTTCACTTCCCTGGGGAAAGCCGGAGAGTCGGCGTTGATATCCTCTTCCCGGGGCCTGGTGGTTCTGCTGATCTGTATTTTCACCCTCCCCCGGTTTCTGGGGATGACGGGGATCTGGCTGGCCGCGCCCCTGACGGAAGCATTGACCCTTGTGCTGAGCCTGACCCTGATCAGGAGGAGCGACAAGGCCCTGGGCCTGGCAGGGATCCACCGGGCCGCCGTTCATCCGCATTGACAAATTACGACGGACCGGGATAGAATGCCCGATCAACAGGAGATTCCGGAGCCATGAGACGGTAAAAACAGCATAATTACGGCCCTATCAATCCCCCGGTCAGGGCGGCTCTTGAAGACGCGGCGGTGTTATGTGTGTTTTTACTCTGCCCATGGCCTCCGATCCGGCAGGGGCGCCGCGTCATCTTTTCCTGCGGATATTCCTGTGACAAAAACTTCCCTGCAGATTATCAGCCTCAGTTTTCAGTATGAACAACACGATCGGCCCCTCTTCAACCGGCTCAGCACCTCCTTCGAGCCGGGTTGGACCGGACTGGTCGGGCCCAACGGTTCCGGCAAGACCACCCTGGCCCGGCTTATTGCCGGAGAACTTTACCCGGCTTCGGGGCAGATCATCGGAATCGGCCCGATCCTTCATACGGTCCAGGTTCCCGAATCACCCCCGGCGGAGCTTTTCGATCTCTTCGCCCGCACCGACAGCGACGCCCTGAAAATCATCAGCCTCCTGAAGCTGGAGTACGACTGGCCCTACCGCTGGGACACCCTGAGTTACGGAGAGAGAAAGAGGTGTCAGATCGGCGGTGCCGCAGCGGCGGGGACGGAGGTACTCATTTTGGACGAACCGACCAACCATCTTGATTCCGAGACAAGGGAGGCGGTGGCCGCCGCCATGGAGACCTTCGAAGGGGTGGGAATCCTCATAAGCCACGATATCGCCCTCCTCGACCGGTTCTGCCGCCGGATACTCTTCCTTCCCGGGGGAATGGGGATACCCGGTAATTTTACACAGGCCGCCGCCCAGCGGGATCGACTGACCCGGGAAGCGATACGGGATCACGAAGCGGCCAGAGCCGACCTGTCCCGGCTCCGAAAAGAGGCGGCCCGGCGGCGATGCCTGGCGGAGGATCAGCAGAAGCGCCGATCCAAGAAGAACCTGGACCGGAAGGACAGCGACGGCCGGGCCAGGCTGGATCTGGTACGAATTTCAGGAAAGGATGGTACCGGCGGCAGGCTGTTAAGGCAGTTGGACGGCGCCCTGAAACAGGCGGAAACCAGGTTCGCAGAAACGACCTCTCAGGCTAAGCCCCCCTCGGGAATAACAGTTATGGGGAGAAAAAGCGGTGCCGATGCGGTCTGGAGAACCGTACCGCGGACCCTTTTCTATAACGGAAAGGAAGGGCCGGGGCTGGTTCTGCCGGAACTGGCCATAAGCCCGGGAGATCGGATCGTCGTCTCCGGTGCCAATGGAACGGGCAAATCGACTCTGCTCCGGCAGATTCTGGAGGAATCCGGCGGCGACGCCTGGCTTCTTGAACAGGAATTCGGGAAAGGGGCCCGGAAGGACCTGATGGGGCGGTTCAACAGTCTGGGCAGGGAGGCGTCGGGCCGGGTGGTATCTTCGGTCTGCCGGATGGGATCAAATCCAGAACTCTTTCTGTCCTCGGAAGACTGGAGCCCCGGCGAAGGTAAGAAAGCGGCATTAGCCCTGGCCCTGGAAGACCGGCTGCCGGATTGCCCGCTCCTCCTGCTGGATGAACCGATGAATCATCTGGATATTGAAGCCAGGACCCTGCTGGCGGAGGCCCTGGACGGGTTCACCGGAGCCATCGTGGCGGTGACCCACGAAGCGCTGCTGCGGGACCGGTGGAAGGCGGTGAACTGGTCACTGGAGGAAACCGCCGCCGGGGCGGAGCTGAAAATTCTCTGATCCCTCAGCCGCACCTCAAATCACAAAAACGCCGCTGCCCCGGATCCTGACAAACAGCCGGGGGAGCCGCACCCCCGCGCATCGGGGCCGCAGGCCGCCGCCTAAGCGGGGTTCGGTTCCCCCGGCCCCCACAGCTCTTCCTGGGAGGGAACAACCGCCTCGGCGTTGTAAAACCCCACGGTGGAGACGTTGAGCAGGTGGTGGTAGTTCAGGTTCTCCGAAATGGAGTTGTTCCCCCAGGTGCCGCAGCCCAGGGTGGTGGTGGGAGCGAAGCTGTTGAAGAAGCTGCCGCCGGCGCTGGTGGAGCTGGGCTGGTTGATTACAAACCGGCTGGCCGGCAGAGCCAGGGAAGCCTGCTCGATCCTGCCAAGGTCATCCGAATGGATCGCCACAGAGTGGCCCTTGCCTTCCATCTCCAGGTTTTCCCCGGCTATGGCCACCGCCTCTTCCCAGGTGTCGTAGGGATAGACCGCCAGGACGGGGCACATCTTTTCCTTCCCTAACAGTTCACCCCGCTCGGCGGGAATCAGAAGAACCCGGGTTCCCTCGGGAACCTTCAGCTCCGCCAGGGCCGCCACCTTGGCGGCGGACTGGCCCACCAGGTCTTTGTTCATCACTTCATCCGGAAAGATCACCTTCATCATCTCCCCGGCCTTCTCCCGGGCCACCACGTAGCCGCCGTGAGCGTTAAAGAGATCCAGAATTTTCTGCTGATCTTCCCGGGGGAGGATCACCGACTGCTCTCCGGAACAGATGATGCCGTTGTCGAAGCTGCGGCCGGCGATGATCTTGGGCACCGCCTGGGCGTAGTCGACACCCCGGTCGATGATGCACTGGACGTTCCCCGCCCCCACCCCATAGGCGGGCTTCCCGCTGGAATAGGCGGCCTTGACCATCCCCATTCCGCCGGTGGCCACCACCACGTCGGCGGCGGCGATGAGGTTCCGGGTGTTCTCCCGGGAATGCTCCGCCAGGACCTGGATCAGGTGTTCCGGGGCGCCCAGCCGGGCGAGCTCCTGGTTGATCAGCTCCACGGTCCGGGTGCTGGTATGGATGGCACGGCTGTGGGGGGTGATGATAATGGCGTTTCTCCCCTTCAGGGCAAACATGGCGTTGCACATGGGGGTCACCGACGGATTGGTAGTGGGGGTAATGGCCGCCACCACGCCCACGGGCTTGGCGATCTTCACCGTTCCCGCAGCGGAGTTCCGCTCGATGATTCCCACGGATTTCTTTCCCTTCAGGCTGTTCCAGATGATGCTGGCCTTGCCCCGGTTCTTGGCCACCTTGTCTTCGTAGACCCCCATGCCGGTTTCTTCCACCGCCATTCTGGCCAGGGGTTCGGCGTTGTCGTAAACCACCCGGGCCACCGCCCGGACCAGCTTGTCCACCCCCTCCTGATCCCAGGATTCGAAGGCCTTCTGAGCCGCCCGGGCCCGGCTGATATATTGTTCAATGTATTCTTTGGATTCCATGCTGATGTCTCCTTGAGGATTGTTCCCTAAGGATGATAATCAAGATGGAGCGGAAGGGCAAGCCGGGGAGGGCGAGGGCCTTCTTAATCATCAGAGCCCCCAGTGTGGTTTTGGTGATAAGGGCCGCCCCTGGGAGCATATTCCCCGTCCTCACACTCGTTACAGGGCTGTCCATTCCCCCCCCTTCTGGGAGGACTCCACCGCCGCTTGAACAAACTCCACCCCCTTCAGCCCATCGGCGGAGGTGGGGAAATGAAGAGCCAGGGGATCGGCTTCCTTACCGGAGATGTGAGCAGCCATGGCTTCGGCGGCATCGGAGTAGAGGTTGGCGAAGGCCTCGGGAAAACCCTCGGGATGGCCCTTGACGATCCGGCTGACCCGGGCCGCCAGGGGCAGAATCTCCGGCCCGTTGGGGGTGAGAATCCGGGGGGCGCTGTTCAGCGGCAGAAAAAGAAGCCGCTGGGGAATCTCCTGGTTCCACTCCAGGGTTCCCCGGCTGCCGGAGATCCGGAACCCCAGGCTGTTTTCCACCCCCGCGGCGGCCTGGGTGATCCAGAAACTCCCCGGTGCCCCGTTGGACATTTCCAGAAGGGCGCCGGCCCAGTCGTCCACGGGTCGGCTCTGTACCACTTTTCCCAGCCGTGCACTTAAGGAAGCCACTTCCAGGCCGGTAACGAAACGGAGCATGTTGTGGGCATGGGTGCCGATATCCCCCATCACCAGAGAGGGGCCGGATACCCGGGAATCGTACTTCCAGCTCCGGGGTCCGGTGAAATCATCTTTGCTCTCATCGGCCCGGCCGCCCTGAACATACTCCACCTGAACCATCCGGATATCTCCCAGCATCCCCTGCTGAACCATGGCCCGGGCCTGGCGGATCAGGGGATAGCCTGTGTAGTTGTGGGTCAGACAGAAGACCTTTCCCGTTTCGATTACCCGGGCGTGAAGAGCCCTGGCGTCCTCCAGGGTATTGGTCATCGGTTTATCGCATATCACGTGGAAGCCCCGCTCCAGGGCCGCCATGGAGTAGGGAAAATGACCGTTGTGGGGGGTCATCACCGCCACCGCATCCAGGCCGTCTTCCCGGGCCGCTTCGGTATCGAGCATTTGTTCCACCCGGTCATAGAGTCTGTCCGGAGCGAAGCCCATTTCCTGTCCGACCCTTACGGCTTTCTCCGGGTCACTGGATAGGACACCGCAAACCAGGTCGTAACGGCCGTCCATCCGGGCGGCCATCCGGTGGATTCCCCCGATAAAGCTTCCCGGTGCCCCGCCGATAACCCCCAGCCTCAGAGGCCTCCCCAGCATTTGAATAACAGGATTGGAATTCATAATCATCTCCTTTTCGGGATAGTGTAAAACATTTGCCTGTTCGGAGCAAAGCCCGGCATAGCTTTTTAATTTCTTCCTGAAGTTCCCGGGGAACGGGTAATCCAGGAAGGAAATTTTCCTCCCCGGTGATAGAAGGCATCCAGAACTTCGGTGGTGGCCAGGGCCATCTCTCCGGTTACAACAGGAGGACGGCCCTCCCGGACGGCCCTGGAAAAATCATCGATCAGGGGGGCGTGGACGTTGGGGCCGTTGGGATGGGACTCCCTGGACTCCCCTTGCTCTGTTACCAGAATCAGGTCGCCCCGGTTCAGGTTGGGGATACGGACCGTGCCCCGGGTACCGTAGATTTCCAGGGTATCCCGGGGTTCGAAGGCACAGTGAGCCGAAAGAAGAACCGCCCTCAGGGAGCGCTGGAATCCCAGAATCACCGCGGCAGAATCCTCTACGGATCGCTGGTACCGAAGGTTATCCGCCTTCCCGGATACATCAACTATCGGTCCGAATAGATGAATCAGCAGGTCCACCCTGTGGCAGCCCATGTCCATCAGGGGACCGCCCCCGGATAATTTCGGATCGAGCAGCCAGGAGCGGGGCTCCCCCGATTCCCGGTGGAAGGGTTCGAAGTTTTCCATCACCGCCAGGACGGGCTCTCCGATGAGCCCATCCTCCAGAATTTGCCGGATTCTCTTTACCACCGGGAAGAAACGGCGGTAATAGGCAACCCCGAGGGCAAGGCCCCTGGCATCGGCGGCGGCCATCATCCGGCGGGCCCCCGGGGCATCCAGGGCCATGGGCTTCTCGCAAAGTACAGGTTTTCCCGCTTCCAGGGCCGCCAGGGTCTGCTCTTCATGAAGATGAACGGGAGTGGCGATGTAGACCGCTTCCACTTCAGGATCGCGAACCAGGCTTCTCCAGTCCGGCTCCCGCCGTTCAAAATCGAATTGATCGGCAAAGGCATCAAGCCGGGCGGTATCGGCCCGGGAGACAGAGAGACAGCGACAGGAATCCAGGTCCCGCATGGCCGGGGCTACCCGTTTTTGGGCGATATCTCCGGCACCGATGAGTCCCCAGGCCAAGGGGATAAAACCGGTTCCGGTCATGGGAGGCCCTCCCGATGGGTTGGTGAGAAATTTTCTTCCGTTTTCATGTTATAACCCCCTTCATTATCTCAAAATCTATCATAACAGCACAGGACGTATTTTTACGAGTGCCATGGGATAACAAATTCCCGCCCGCAGTTAAATCTCTGGCCCAAATCCCAAAAATCGGTTATTTTACAGAAAACAGGCTTCGGCCCACAGGCCGGCGCCTGGTCATACCCCCATCTCAAGGAGCCGTCCGTGGCTGCGCCGAAAACCGAAAAAGAATGGAAAGCCGTTTTTGACACCATGGAAGCATCGGTAACCCGGGTGGTCCTTCCTTCGGTCTCGTTCATCGCCGAAGAGGGGCCGGACCCTTTCAAGATCCTGGTATCCACCATGATCTCCCTGCGTACCAAGGATGATGTAACCCTGGCGGCGAGCCACCGGCTCTTTGCCGTGGCGGATACGCCGGAGAAGATGGCAGCCCTGGAGGAAGAGACCATCGCCGAAACCATCTATCCCGCGGGGTTCTACAAGACCAAGGCGAAGAACATCAAGGAGGCCAGCCGGATCATCGTCCGCGAGTACCAGGGGCTGGTGCCGTCGGAACGGGAAGCCCTGATGGCCCTGCCCGGGGTGGGAACCAAGACGGCGAGCCTTACCTTGAGCCTTGGCTTCGCCATCGACGCCATCTGCGTGGACACCCACGTCCACCGTATCGTCAACCGCCTCGGCTGGATCGACACGGACACCCCGGAAAAGAGCGAAAAAGCCCTGGAGCGGGTACTTCCCCGAAACTACTGGATCCCCGTCAACGAGCTGCTGATCCACTTCGGCCAGCAGATCTGCCGCCCCCAGAGCCCCTTCTGCAGCCGCTGTCCCCTGACGGCGGAGTGCCCCCGGATCGGGGTGGGCAGAACCCGTTAATACGGTATAATAATACACATGAACGGCCCGGTACTGACCATAGACGTAGGAACCACCCTGATAAAAGGGGCCCTCTTCTCCCCCGCCGGAGAGGTGCTGGTAAAGAAGAGGCGGCCCCTGCCCCAGGCCCCCCTCTTCTCGGGGGACCGCCATGAAATCAATCCCCGGGACTGGATGCAGGGCATCAGGTACCTCTGGGCGGAGATGGCCCCGGAGGCCAGGGAAGCTCCCGCGGCCCTCTGTCTCTCCGGAAACGGCCCCACCCTGGTCTGCACCGACCGGGAAGGGTCGCCCCTGGGTCCCGCCTTCTCCTGGCTGGACCGGCGGAGCATCGAGGAAACCCGGCTGATCCAGGAAAAGACCGGCTCCTACATCGATCCCACCTTCTACCTGCCCAAGCTGCTCTGGATGCGTAAACACCAGCCGGAAATGTTCAAACAGATATATCACGTCTTCGGATGCCCCGAATTTCTCTTGTTTAGAGCCACGGGCCGGGCGGTTCAGCTTCTCACCGGCCCCGCCCTGGCCCGGTTCGTCTGGAACGACAGCCTGATCGAAGCCCTGGAGCTACCGGAAAAGATCTTCCCTCCCCGGGAAAAGCCGGGACTTCTTATGGGCCCCCTTCTGCCTTCAGCGGCCCGGGAATGGAACCTTCCCGAAGACATCCCCGTCATCGGCGGCGGTCCTGATTTTGCCCTGACCCTCCTGGGCACCGCCACGGTACGGCCGGGTCAGGTCTGCGTCCGGTCCGGCACCAGCGACGGCATCAACCTCTGCGGCACCGAGATTCTCCCCGACCCCCGGCTCATGAGCTTCGAACACCCCATCCCGGGGCTGGTCAACAGTTCGGGGACCATTTCCAACTCCGGCAAGGCCCTGGACTGGTTCAAGGGCTCCTTCTTTCCCTCCGGCTCCTCCTACGACCACGTACTGGATACGGCCCTTCACATCACCCCGGGCAGCAACGGACTTCTGTTTCTCCCCTATCTGTCGGGGGAGAGGGCCCCCCTCTGGGATCCCCTGGCCCGGGGGGCTTTCATAGGTTTAAGCAGTTCCCACGACCTGACCCAGATGCTGCGAGCCCTGCTGGAGTCCACGGGGTTTGCCATCCGGGATGTGATTGAGATCATGAAGGAGCAGGGAGGAGGAGTTTCTGACCTGAGGATCACCGGGAACCCCACCCGGAGCCCCCTGTGGAACCAGATCAAGGCGGATATCACGGGGTGCCGGATCCTGGTTCCCCAGATCAGGGAGGCGGAACTCACCGGCGGAGCGGTGCTGAGCTGCCACGCCCTGGGGGTGTTTCCCGACCTGGCGGAAGCGGCGGAGGCGCTGGTTCATTTCGAGCGGATCTACGAGCCGGATTTCAAGGACCGCCGGGTGTATGAGGAGCTCTTCCAGCTCTACAGAAGGTCCTACACCCAGCTGAAAGAGGTGAACCACCGGCTGGCCCGGCTGCAGACCGGGGGATAGACTTCGCCCCCGGGGCTAGACTTCGCCCCCGGGGCTTTCAAACCCGAATTTTTTCTGTAGATCATCCCAGCTCCGGGATTGAAGGAGGTTTCCCACCGCCCCCTCTTCTTTCAGGGCCCGGGCCAGTTCCGATAAAACCTTCAGATGAACTTCCGGATGTTCCCCCTGCTTCCCCAGGAGGATGAATACGATTTCCGGCTTTTCCGCAATTCCGGGAAAATCGAATCCTTCCTTATTGACCCCCAGATAGAGGGCGGGAAGGGGAATCCCCGGAATATGGGAATGAATCAAAACCACCCCCGGAGCCATTTCTATGGGCTCAAGAGGAGACAGGGCTGTGAGAACAGCCTCCAACCGCCCTGTGCCGCCCTGCCTGGAGGAATAATCCCCCTTGAGAATTTCCCTGAGAGCATCCTCGGGCCCCAGGCCTTGCAGGTCAAACCGGGCCCGGCGGGGCAGCAGAAGTGAAAGAAGGCTTGGGGTTGTTTCAGGGCCCCCCCCCGCTTCCGGCGATGCCAGGGCGGGAGGATAGATGAAACAAAAGCTGTTGGAGGGAAAATCCCGGGACAGCCGGCCGGGGAGGTGGTTGAAATTGGGCTGCCAGGCGAGCTCTCCGGTTCGAGCGGAGCATACCACCAGGAGGGTATTGTCTTTGACTGTTTGCTTCAGCCTGTCTGTGAGCCTGTGCCAGGAGGGAAGCTCCTGGAAATCCATATCCACCGAAGGCTTGACCGCTCTCACCCCGGAGTAACACGATTCATGGGTCCTTTCGTCGGTGAGAATCAGAATCTCCGCGCCGATCTGGCTGGCCAGGACTTTGATGGTTTTCACCGAAGAAAGAAAACCCGGCTGCTGATCGACGAAGGGAGGCAGCACCAGGAGGATCCGCTTTACTGTATTGACAGGGAATCCGAAATGAAAAATCAGGACCATCCTGCTGCTGTCGGCCAGCACCCTGTCCAGCACCCTGCCGTATATCATTCCGGCCCGGGAAGGTTTTCCATCCCATTCTGCCACAATCAGGGAAATTCTCATGTCCCGGGCAGCGTGGAGGATCCCTGAAGCGGGATTGATATCCACCCGGGTCAGAGGGATGACGGGAACCCCCGCGGCGGTACCCCGGACCACGGCGGAAACAAGGTTTTTCTCGCCCCGGGCTATCTCTCCTTCCACATCGGGGCCTTCCACCGCCACCACCAGGGGATAGAGGGGCTCTCCGGTGGTCTGTTCTCTCACCAGCAAGGCCAGATCGGTCAACTCGGCGGCGGTATCGCGGTTCACAAAGGGGATAAGAACCCGGGCGGGGACGGCTCCGGCGGAGGAGGTTTCCTGTTCTTCCGCCCGGGCTACCCTCCGCCCCGCTCCCTGGGTAACAAAGGACCCCGCCAGACAGGTGACGATGATCATGAAGATGGTCCCCGTCAGAACCGCTTCACCGAACAATTCCAGACGATACCCCACCAGCACCGCCGCCAGGGTGGCCGCCGCCTGGTTGACACTGAGTCCGTAAAGAAGGAACCGCTCCCGGAGGGGCAGCTTCTGCAGCCGGCCTCCCGCTTCCGCCGCCAGCCATTTGGACAGCAGGGCCACCGCCGCCATCAGGCCCGCCGTCAGCCAGGCACTCCGGTCATCCACCAGGGCCCGGGTATTCACCAACATGCCCACGGATACAAGGAAAAACGGAATGAACAGGGCATCCCCCACAAAATGGATCCGGTTCATCAGGACTCCCTTTTCCGGAATCAGGTTGTTCAAGGTCAGCCCCGCCAGAAATGCCCCGATGATGGGTTCCAATCCCGCCAGATGGGCCAGGAATCCCGCCAGAAAGACCACGGCCATGACGAAAATGTACTCCGAGGCTCCGTCGGGCCGGGTGTTTTTGAAAAAGTGGCTCCCTACCCGGGGGATCAGCACCACCATGGCGCCGATGTAGAGAACCATAAGTGAGATCATTCTTACCCAGAACTGGGGGGTGATTTCGCCCTTCGCCATGGAAGAGATGACCGCCAGAACCACCATGGCCAGGGTGTCGGTGATAATGGTCCCTCCGATGGCGGTGGTGACGGTGCGGTTTTTGGATATTCCCAGTCTGGAGACCAGGGGATAGGTAATCAGGGTGTGGGAAGAGAACATACTGGCCAGGAGGATGGCGGGCGCCAGAGGCATGGCCAGCAGATAGTAAGCCATGGCGGTCCCCAGGATCAAAGGAAGAAAGAAAGTTAAGAACCCGAATCCGAGGCTCTGCCGTTTGTTTTTCTTCACCTGATGCAGATCGATCTCAAGGCCCGCCAGAAACATGATATACAGAAGACCCACCGCCCCCAGGAGCTCCATGGTGGCATCTCTTTCGATGATGTTAAGACCGTGGGGGCCAATCACCACACCGGCGATGATAAGCCCCATAATCTCCGGAAGACGCAACTTCCCCGTAACCAGGGGGGCCGCCAGGATGATGAGCATCATGATGGCAAAGAGCAGAATGGGATCGCTGATAGGAATACTGATGTGGTCCAGGACGTCCATGGGCTTCCTTCTTTTCCTCCCCTCCCGGAGTTGTCGGATTCCGATGAGAAGGGTTACCTCTCCCGGCTGTCAAATCTCCGGAATATGATATTCCGCAGGGTGTCCAGTGTAAAGGGTTTTTCGATAAACCCCAAGAGCTCTTTGCCTTCAAACTGCGCTTCCATCTCCTGGGCGCTGAAGCCGCTGGCGATGACCACCGGAACATCGGGATTGATCTCCCGGAGAGCCTGGAACGTTTCAGCCCCTCCCATGCGGGGCATGGTCAAATCGAGGAGGACCAGGGAGAAACGGCTGCCTTCCCGGCCATAAATTTCCAGCGCCGCCACCCCGTCCTCTGCGGTGACCACTTCAAACCCCAGCTGTTCCAGCATCAGGGTCCCCAGGGTCCTGATCGACTCCTCATCCTCCACCAGAAGAACGGTTCCCTCCCCCTTCCATTCCTGGGGGTAATCCGGATCTTCCCTGACCGGCTCCGGGGAAACGGCTTCTTCAGGGGGAAGATAGATGGTAAAGGTGGACCCCCTGCCCACTTCTGTTTCCACCGAGAGTGAGCCCCCATGGCTCCGGACGATGCCGAGCACCGCCGACATCCCCAATCCTCGGCCTGTAAATTTGGTCGTATAGAACGGTTCAAACAGCCGCTCCAGGGTGTGCTTATCCATGCCGCATCCCGTGTCGGTCACTTCCAGGCAGAGGTAGTCCCCTTCCGAAAGATTCTGATGCAAATAGCTGCTGAAAAGAGCCTCCGGGGTGCAGTGACGAAGGCTGGTTGACACGGTCACAACCCCCTCCCCGTCCCCCACCGCTTCGGCGGCGTTGATTACCAGATTCATCACCACCTGGCGGATCTGGGTGGGGTCTCCCTTCAGGGAAGGCAGATCCGACCCGTGGCGGATCTGGAGACGGATCTTTTTAGATACCGATGAGGCCAGGAGCCGGGTCATCTCCTCCACCAGTTCATCCAGGCGGAAGAGCTCTTCTTCAAACCGCCCCCGGCCGGCGTAGACCAGCATCTGACGGCAGAGATCGGAGGCCCGGCGGGAGGCTCGGGTAATTTCCTCCAGATTTTTCTGCACCGGAGCGGGTACGGAATCGGTCGAACCTGTCAGAGACAGGTCCGCGTAGCCCAGGATGGCCATGAGAAGGTTGTTGAAATCATGGGCAATACCCCCCGCCAGAACACCCAGGCTCTCCAGCTTCTGGGTTTGCTGAATCTGCCTTTCCATCCGGAGCCTCTCCTCTTCCGCCTTTACCCGGTCGGTGATGTCCCGGAGGGTCCCGAAGAGGCGGATCACCTGGCCGGAATCGGCAAGTTGGGGAAGACCCTTGAATTCCAGATGGATAAGCTCATCATCAGAAAACCGGTAAAACCGGTACACCATTTCCGCTTCCTTGCCTGCCAGGAGAGTCTCGATGGTTTTTTCCCATCCGGAGAAATCGTGTGGAAGAATCCGGCGGTGAAAAGCTTCCTGAGAGGGGACCCCCTCATCCGGAGAAACTCCGAATATTTTGAATGTTTCTTCGGACCACCACAATTTTATGGCGGCCACATCAAGCTCCCAGCTTCCCAGACCGCTCACCTCCTGGGCCAGCCGCAGCCGTTTCGCGTTTTCCACCAGAATCTGTTCGTATTTCTTCAGTTCCGTAATGTCCCGGGCCACGTGGACCGATCCCAGAAGGTTTCCTTCCCCGTCGTGGAGGGGGGTGGTGGTGACGAGAAAATCGCCGTTCAGCCGTTCCTGGTGCAGCTCCTGGGAATGGCCCCGCCGGTCTTCCAGGGTCCGCAGATTAGGACAGAGGGAATGGGGGGCCTGAATCCCGCGGACCACCTCGAAACAGCGCCTTCCCAAAACCTCATCTGGCTCCTTGCCAAGCTGGTCAAGGAACGACCGGTTGGCCTTGAGAATCCGGAACTCCGGATCGATGAGAAAGATAAGGTCGGGAACGGCGTCGAAGGTGCGCTCCCACTGATCCCGGGCTTCCCGGACCGATGCTTCCGCCTCCCTGGCGGCGGTGATATCCTGGGCGAAGGCGAGGAACCGGTCCTCCGAAAGCCTCACCGCCTGGATCCGGGTCCAATAGGGGGTGCCGTCCTTCCTCAAAGTTAAAAGAACTCCATCGGAGTGGCCGGTTACCCTGACCTTTTCGAAGTGGCGCTTACCCTCATCCAGAGACTCCGGGGGATGCATCTGCCGCAGGTTCATGGCCAGCAGCTCTTCCCGGCCGTAGCCGGTCATGCGGCACGCCTCGGGATTCACATCCCGATAATCGCCGTTGAGATCGCAGAGAAACACCGCCAGGGGCGCCTCGGTGATGTAGGTGCGCCACCGCTCCTCGCTTTCCGCCAGGGTTTTCTTGGTCCTGCCCAGCAGGGACCGGGAGATGAAGAGCCAGATCAGCAGGGCCGTCTCGATGGTGATAAAAAACAGCACGTGAAGGAGGAGCCGCCGGTTTTCCCGCCAGAACGACCGGGGCTGGTTCACGATGGTTACCCCCCCGGGGAGGCGCCTCACATCAAGGTCGAACCGGGAAAGAACCGGATAGTCGAACATGAATTTGTTGGGGCTGTCCATCACCACCGGAACAGCATCGGGAGATTCCCCCTCCAGGATCCGCCCGGTCAGCCGGGCCGCCGCGGCGCCCTGGGCCCGGCCGGAGACCATCATTCCCCCCGCCACGCCGTGCCCCAGGGTAAAGTCCCAGAAACTGAAGACCGGGACGGGGCTGGAACCGGTTACCAGCTCCAGGCTCTCCTGCAGGCCCAGGCTCTGCCCCGCCGCAGTCTGGAGGTAGGAAACATAGAGGACCACCGATCCGGGCTGGTATTCCCACAGGATGCGGCGAAGTGCTCCGGGATCGGGCCCCTGGTGATACTCAAAATCCAGCCGGTCTCCGTAGGAGTCTTCCGCCTCCCGGACAAGCTGGAGGTTCCGTGTCCCCGCCTGGCTCACATCGCCCACCACGGCCACACGGCGGGTGGAGGGCAGAATCTGAAGGATGGCGTCCAGGGTTTCGGCCACACTGATCTCTTCATTGACCCCGGTAATTCCTTCCTGACCCGCCAGACGGGAGGATTCGAACCCGTTGATGCCGCAGAACACCAGGGGAATTCCGGGGAAAAGCCGGTCCCGGCGTTCCAGAAGAAAATCAAGGGCGGGATCATCGGTACAGATGATGGCGTCGAACCTGATCTGATACTGCCGGCGCAGGATATCTTCAAACTGATCCAGCAGTGCGGGATCGGAAAAATACTTGGCGTCCATGTGAGTCACAAACAGCTCAACATCGGACCGGCTGCCCAGAACCTCCATGATCCCTTCATGGATGCCGTCGGTCCAGCGGTAACCGTGGTGATAGGAGTGAAGGATCAGGACCTGCTCGGCCCCCAGTTCCGGGGTAAATAACAGAAGAAACAGGAGAAGATAGAGGGGCGAGGAATGTTTTGGGATCATGTCAACTCCCGGCGGAACTTGTTATTATGGGGCGAATTATAATCATTACCAATTTCATTCGCAATCAAAAATCCTCCTTTTCTCCTTTGTGCCGGGGTTTTTTCTTCTTATATTTATCTTCAGGAGTTTATATATGGTTTCTTATATTTACAAAGGACTGATTCTGGTTTCTTCGCTCCTGGCGGCCGCTCTTCCTGCGTCGGCGGACCCCGGAACGGAGATGTTCCAAATCAGACGGGTTATCACCGGCCTGGACCAGCCCTGGGCGGTGGCCCCCCTGCCCGATGGGTCCCGGCTCATCACCCTGAGGGAGGGCACCCTGCTCTACCACGACGGGGCGTCGGTGAGAACCGTGGCGGGCCTTCCCCCCATCGCCGCGGCGGGACAGGGCGGGCTGCTTGATCTGCTCCCCCACCCCGGCTTCGAAGAAAACCGCCTGATTTATTTCACCTTCAGTGAAGGCCCGGCGGGAGGGCAGGGAACCAGCGTGGCCCGGGGGGTCTTCAGAGCCGGCCCCAACCCCCGGCTTGCGAACTGGCAGGTCATTTTCAGCGGCAACAACCGCACCGGCGGGGGCCTCCACTTCGGCAGCCGCCTGGCCTTCGGACCCGACGGATTGCTCTATGTGACCGTGGGGGAGCGGGGAGAGCGGGACCGGGCCCAGGATCCCTTCGACCACGGCGGCAAGGTGATAAGGATCCGGGACGACGGATCCATCCCCGCGGACAATCCCTTTGGGGCCAACCGCAGGGGAGACCCGGCGGTCTACACCCTGGGGCATCGGAACGCCCAGGGCCTGGCCCTGGAGCCCGGCAGTGACAGGATATGGCTCCATGAGCACGGCCCCCGGGGCGGGGACGAGGTGAACCTTCTTAAACCGGGGGCCAACTACGGCTGGCCGGTGATCACCTACGGCCGGGAATATTCGGGCCGTACCGTGGGAGAAGGCCTCACCGCCCGGCAGGGGATGGAACAGCCGGAAGTTTACTGGGATCCTTCCATCGCCCCCTCGGGGATGGCGTTCTACCACGGCGACAGGTTTCCCCTCTGGAAGGGGGATCTTTTTGTGGGGGCCCTGGCGGGCCGGCAGCTGCGCCGCCTTGACATGGAAAACGGCCGCATCACCGGCCAGGAGGTGATCATCGACGGGAGTCTGGGCCGGATCAGGGATGTCCGCACCGGTCCCGATGGCTACCTCTACGTTCTCACCGACGGCGAGGAGGCTTCCCTTTACCGTCTGGAGCCTTCCGGAGAGTAACCTTGACGGTACGGTCTTTATCGGCTCCGGGGTAGGCCTTGAGCACCCGGCGGGTCTCTTCGGTGCGCCGAAGAAAACCGTCCTCCTCCAGGGAGGCAAAAAGGGGCAGAAGATACCGGCGGGAAAGCCCCGTCCGGGCCCGGGCTTCGTCGATGGTCAGGACGGCCCCGGGACGGAGCCCTTTCATGAGCGCCGCCCGCCGGTCTTCCAGCACCGCCGGGTCCCAGAAGAGGGTTTCACTCAGGGCCGCCGCCAGCCCCTTGTCGGCCAGCCTCTTCAGGCTCTCAAGAATCCCGGGGATCTTGATCATCGCCGCCTCCAGTCCCGCCGGCCCCGCCTCCCGGAGCCGATCCCGGTTGGCCTTGTCGAAGGGGGAAAGCTCATGGAGCCGGCGGTCTTCGCCGGCGTAGAAAACCCCCTTCAAGGTCAAGCCCCGGCCGTCTTTGGCAAGCTGGGCCAGCAGGGGCTTCAGGGCCCCCCGGGAAAGGTTCAGGTCGCCGGCGAGAACATCCAGGGCCACTCCGCCGGAGACTCTCCCCCGGCCCCGGATCTCCTCCAGGGCGGTCTCCCAGTAATCCCGGCGGAACAGATAGCCGTCCTTGTAGAGAGACTCTTCTTTCAGGGGATCCCGGGGCGGATTCTCCAGTCTGATCCAGCCCCGCTTCGCCAGGGCCTCCTGAATCTCCCGAACCCCGGGGTTCTTATCGGTCATACGCCGCACTCCCTCTGTTTTTTCCGGCTGCTGCGCCGGTATTTGATCACCGAAGCGCCCACCATCACCGCCAGGGTGATCAGGTAGGGCAGGGCCAGGATGAAATCCGCCGGAATGGCCTGGGCGCCCTGGGCCCAGTTGGAAAAGCTCTCGGCCAGGGCGAAGAAGAGGGCGGCGCCGAGGATTCCCAGGGGGGTCCGGTTGCCCAGATAGAGGATCACCAGGGCGGTCCAGCCCCGGCCCGAGGAGATATTCGGCACATAGGCGCCGATATTCAGAGACAGGGAGGCCCCCGCCAGGGCGCAGGCAAAACCGGAAAACCCGAAGGCGATGAGCTGGTACCGCCGGGGATGGAGTCCCAGGGCCCGCAGGGCCGCCGGATTCTTCCCCGCCCCCCGGAGCCGAAACCCGAAGGGAGTGGCATAGATGAGCACCAGAACAAAACCCAGAAAAAGCCAGCTGAAGTAGGTGAAAAATCCGTGACCCAGGAAAAGATCCCCAAGAACCGGAACAGATTCAAGCCCTTCCAGGGTCCACCGGGGCGGCCTGGCCAGGCCGGGAAAAGTCACCACCCCCTTGTTGGCCAGGATGTGGTGAGAGAGAACGGTGGTGAGCCCCGCCGCCATCAGGTTGGTGGCCAGACCGGTGATGAACACATTGGCCTTTAAAAATATGGTTACCGCCCCGTAGATCAGGGCGATCCCCATGGTAACCAGGGCTCCCAGCAGCACCCCCCAGAAGAGGCTGCCGGTAAAATACGAAAAAAGAATCCCGAAGAACGCCCCCAGCAGCATGAGCCCCTCCAGGGCTATGTTCAGCATCCCCGCCATCTCCGTCAGGAGCCCCCCCAGAGACGCCAGGAGCAGGGGGGTCATGATATCCACGGCGTTGTGGAGAACGGGAAAGGTAAAACCTCCGGTCATGTCTGCCTCCCGGTGCCGTAGAGAAAATACTCCCTGATCCAGCGGGAGGTGATGAGGAAGAAAACCACTGCCTGGGCCACCGTGGACACCTCCAGGGTGATATCGGTATGAATCATGGCGATTTTGGCCCCCGATTCCAGGAAGGCAAAGAAAAGGGCCGCCGGAATGACCCAGAGGGGGTGGTTCCGGGCGATCAGGGCCACGGCGATGCCGTTCCAGCCCATGCCGGCGGAAAAACCCTTGAGCACCTTGCCGTAGGTGCCGGTCACCGCCAGGGCCCCCGCCAGGCCGTGGAGGGCCCCGCTGTAGAGAAGGGGAAGGAGAAAGTACCGGTTCACGGGAATCCCGCCGTACCGGGCGAACTCCCGGTTGACCCCGCAGAGCCTGGTTTCATATCCCTGATGGGTGCGGTAGAGATAGAAAAACAGAAGAACCGCCAGGGCCAGGGCGATGAAAAGAGACCCGTTGAGGGAACTGGGGGGAAAAATCCGTCCCAGACTCAGGCCCCGGGGCAGCACCGGGGTGGCCATCAGGTTAGTATGGGGATCTTTGAAGGGCCCGGTGATGAGCTGGTCTACGATCAGGATCAGGGCGCTGGAGATGAGGAAGCTGGAAATCAGCTCATCGGTACGCCACCGCATCTTGAAGAATCCGGACAAACCCGCCACCGCCGCCCCCGCCAGGGCGGCCCCGCCGATAAGCAGGGGCAGGGCGAAGACGCCCGCCCCGGGGGCGATGACCAGGGAGAGAAGGTACACCGAAAGTCCCCCGACATAAACCTGCCCTTCCCCTCCCAGGTTGAAAAGGGAAGCCTGAAAAGCCACCGCCGCTCCCAGCCCGGTTAAAATCAGGGGGACCGAGGCGTTTATCCAGTTACCGAAGTAGTAGGGGTTGGAAAAGGGTCCGATAAAAAGATACTGCAGGGCCCTCCGGGGCTCCCCGCTGAGAAGGAAGATCAGCAGGGCCAGGAAGAAAAAAGCCGCCCCCAGGGTCAGCGCCAGGCTGAGAAAATTGGCGGTCACCTCCCTTCGCTTAAGCTCCCTCATGGCACTCCCCGGCAAAATCGTCCCGGACCCCCAGCATATACTCTCCCACCAGTTCCTTGTCCACTTTAATTCGGTTATCCAGGGCACCCACCACCCGACCGTGGTAGAGCACCAGAATGGTATCCGAAAGGCCCACGATTTCATCCAGATTGGAGGAAAGCATGAGGATCCCCGTGCCCTGGGCCCTCAGTTCAAGAAGGCGCCGGTACACATACTCCGCCGAGGCGATATCCAGACCCCAGGTGGGTTCGGCAAACAGGACGAACTCCCGGGAATGGCTCAGCTCCCGGGCCAGGATACAGCGCTGGATGTTGCCCCCCGAGAGGGTTCCCATGGGGACGGAAGAGGGGGCGGAAACACCGTAGGCGTTCAGCCGTTCCGCCAGAAACCGCTGGGTCTTTTCCCGGTGGAATCCCCCCCAGGAGTTGAGAAACCCGTGATGATCCGCCACCACCAGGTTCTCTCCCACGCTGCTTTCCAGGCTGGCCCCCCGGTGCAGCCGGTTGGACGGGACATAGGCGAACCCCGCCCGGCGGAGCTTCCGGCTGTCCCAGTGAGCCACATCCTGACCCCGGAGCCGAACCTCTCCGCTGGAAAAAGGCTCCATCCCTGCCACGGCGTCTTCCAGTTCGCTCAGGCCGTTCCCCGCCACGGCGGTGATTCCCAGAATCTCCCCCCGGTGGACCGTTAAATCAATATCTTCCAGGAGAGGCTTTACCTGCCCCCGGCGGTGGACGCAGCCCCGCCGAATGGCATAAACGGGGTCGCCGGTATTCCGGGGTGGTTTCGCCACATCGAAGAGGACCTCCCGGCCCACCATAAGGCGGGACAGCTCGGCCCGGCTGGTTTCTTCGGTGTTCCGCACCGCCTCCAGCCTGCCCTTGCGCATCACCGATACCCGCCGGGATATCTCCATCACCTCCGCCAGCTTGTGGGTAATGAGGATGATGGTCTTCCCCAGGGACTGGAGATGCCGAAGGGTGTCAAAGAGGGCATGGATCTCCTGCTCGGTCAGTACCGCCGTGGGCTCATCCAGAATGAGGATCCGGGCCTTCCGGTAGAGGACCTTTAAGATCTCCACCTGCTGGAGCTGACTGACACTGAGATCGGATGCCGGGGTCCGGGGGTCCAGGTTGAACCCGTGGTCCTTGATCAGTTTCGTCACCGCCGCTTCGGCCCGGCGGGGTGAATAGAGGATCCCCCGGCGCGGTTCCCGGCCCAGCACGATATTCTGGGTTACGGTGAATTCGGGAATCACCTCGAAATGCTGGGGCACCATGCCAATCCCCTCCGCCGCCGCCTCGTGGGGGTGATGGAAGTGATGAATTTTCCCTTCCAGCAGGATCTCGCCCTCCTGGGGGGTGATGAGACCGTAAAGAACCTTCATGAGGGTGGTTTTCCCCGCCCCGTTCTCCCCCACCAGCGCGTGGATCTCCCCGTCCCGGACGGTGAGATCCACTCCGTCATTGGCCTTGAGATGGTTGTGGGAATAAATGACCGTGATGCCCCTCATTTCCAGCAGAGGGGGACCGGATTCAGAATTCAGGGACATCCAGCTTCAGGCTCCCCTCTTTGATGGAGGCGATGACCTGATCCTGCCGGGCCCGAAGGGCTTCAGGGACGGTATCGCGGTAGTGGGGGTCATCGGTGATAAATTCCACATAACCTTCGGCCAGGGAAACCACCCGGGCGGTACCGAAATCCAGCTCCCCCCCCACGGCCCGGGAGACTTCCTCGTAGACCAGCCGTTCCTGGGCCAGGGCGCCGCTTCCCGCCACCGTGCCGGGAATCCGGGCGTACTCGTTGCTGTCCCACATGACCACGTAGACCCCCGCTTCGCGGGCCGCATCCAGGACACCCTGGTTGGCCCCGCCGCAGATGGTACCGATCACCTTGACGCCGCTTTCGATCATGCTTTTAGCCAGATCGGATGCTTTATTGGCATCGTACCAGTTCCCCAGGACCCGGCGGTCCAGGGTGATGGCGGGATTCACCGCCCGGGCCCCCGCCAGGAACCCCGGTTCGATCATCTGATTCAGGGCGGGGTATTCCTGGGCCACCAGAAACCCTACCCGGGCGGAGGGGCCGCCGGCCAGGTCCGAGACGGAGAGGAGTCCCGCCATGTGGCCCAGCAGATACGACTGCTCCACCTGATTGTAGAGTACCGTGGCCATCTGGGGATGGTCCGGATAGATGGCGTCCACCACCAGGAATTTCTGATCGGGAAAATCCTTTACCGCGTCAAGGATGATGAAGGGCATGGCGGGGTTGGAGGTGACCACCAGATCATAGAGACCGGTGGCCACTATGGCGGTGAGCTTTTCCTGCCATTCCGCCTGGTTGTAACCAAGTTCGTGAACCTTCAGGGTGGTTCCGGGATTCTCCGCCGCCGCTTTTTCGGCTCCGGAGACAAGATTCTCATAGAGGGGACTTGCCCCCCCCCCCCCCCCCCCCCCCACCCCCCGGGGGGAA
>Ga0334882_1002128_pt1 | contig 21179 bp, 24 predicted proteins | sample GraSluR1_MG_5_FD_207226 | JGI IMG/M metagenome (GOLD analysis project Ga0334882, IMG submission 207226) | Sludge microbial communities from methane-producing bioreactor in Wageningen University, Netherlands - Granular Sludge_15_04-R1 | ecosystem: Engineered > Bioreactor > Anaerobic >...
GGCCGGGCTGTTGGACCGGCCGTTGACACCAGAGCAGATCCTGGCACAGCGGCTGTTCGTCTCCAAGGCGGCGCTAACGGGTCGTTGGCGCCAGTACTACTGGGCCGAGGTCGTGACCCCGGCGTTGAGCGTCAACAGGCGCCATCAGCTCAAGAGGGCTTTCTGAGGCAACACACTAACAACGAACGCCCGCAACACAGCAACAATCTCGACGGCACAACCGATCCTTTTCGTCCGCGTACTTCTCCAGGAACTCCTCGATCTCCACGTCCAGGGCCGCTGCGAGCAGTTTCTGCGACCCGGTTCGGAGGATCTCCGTCAGCACGTCCGTGGCACTCCGCTGTGGACTCGCGGCCCCCAATCTGGCTTATCTTTCCCATGACGTATCCTTTCCACCTCGTAATAGGTTTTGAAGATTGGCATGGAGCGGATACGCCGCTTTCGCGCTCAACTCATCCACAACTTTCGACTATTACCCCGCGAGTTTCGATAGTCCTTTGTCGCTTACTATGCTACGGTCCGCTGTAAGCGGGGGCGACCGCGCGTGAGCGCGCGACCCGGTAAAAGAGGCTGATCCTTAGGGAGGGAATCCTATGAACAAGCCGGATGGGATGGTACGCTTGGTCTTGGCGATGGGATTGTTGGTTGCCGTCGCGCTTGCCGGCGCCGGCGATGCTGCAGCACAAGGTCGTGTCGGTTTTTTCGGCGGCTTGAACATCGCCAATATGGGCGGTGACATGGAAGATATCGGCAATGAACTCGCGGAGGAGTTGGAAGACGAGTTAGGCGGTTCCTGGAGCTTGGAGAAGGCCAGCAAGACCGGTCTCGGCTTCGGCGCGTATTATTTCCACCCGATGTCTCCGACGCTTGGGCTCCAGTTCGAAGGCCAGTACATCAGCCGCGGTGTCAAGTTCGATGTCGGCGGCAGTGGTTTGGAAATCGACACGTCGTTCAAGCTGAACTACATCGAGTTTCCGATCCTCCTGCGAATTTCGCCCGGGCCGGACAACGATATGAGGCCCGTCTTCTTCGTGGGTCCGGTGATCGGTTTCAACGCCAAGGCCGAACTCGAAGTCGAGGGCGGAGGCGTGAGTTTGACCGAAGATATAAAGGAAGGGTTTAAATCGACGACCTTCGGTGCGCTGCTGGGCGCGGGCCTGTCGGTAGCGATGAACGAGAAATCGAACTTCCTGTTGCAGGCGCGCTACTACCTTGGGTTGTCCAACGCCCTCGATGACAGCGAATACTCGAGCAAGTCGGGCGATTTCGGGTTTTTCGTGGGAATGGAGTTCGGCATCTGACGTCGAGTCGATGCCGCCCTCAGCATGGGCTCAATAGCCCTTGCTTAAATTGTCGAGAGTCCGAGGCAGTATTTCCGGTGCGAGGGGCCCAGGATTGATCACCTAGGGTCCCTCGCAAGTCTCTCGGTTAATCGGCCTGGACGGACCGTAGTAGCTGCTGATCGTAGCGGGCGGCTCCGGTCTCAGTGCGTCGCCGCCGAGCTGGCCATGATCGCCGGCATGATGCAGGCAACCATCACAGCCGCCTGCATGGCCTCGATGGCCTCGCGCGTGGCCTTACCGGTCGACTCGCCGTTACAGATCTGCTCGAGGCGCGACCGGCGGCTCTTGAGCTGCCTGCGGTCGAAGGCGAGTCGCAGAAGATCGGCGCTGTTGGCCAGCGAAACAAGCACCGCCGTCCGCGGCGCGACGTCGGCTCGCTCGGAAAAAATCGCGTGCTCGAGCCGCGCCAGCAGCGCACGCTCCGGCCCGGGGTTCACCTCAGGATAGATGGTCCGGGTGAAAATGCCGAGCACCTTGTCCTTGTCTACCCGCAGAATACCGCGCTCGGCCAGGCGCCCCGCGACCACATGCTTGAGATTCTTCGTGTTGGCGAACCGTGAGACCCATGTCGACAGTTGCGCGCGTTTCTTGGCGGCGGCGAGTTTCGTCAAGCAGTCGTCGAGCAGAGAGTTGCCGATCGGCGTTCGATTCACCACTAGGGCGAATCGCTTCTTTCCGTCCTTCTCGACCTCGAGGCGTTTCTGCAACATGAGTTCGGCGAGAATCGCGCCGCCGATCGCGTAGTGGTAGGTTGAACCGGCGGCGACGGTTCCCTCCCGATCCCGCAGAGCCAGGAGCATGATTTCTTCGTGCAGGAATAGCTTTTTGTTGACCGCCACGGCGTGTCCTCCTCGATGGCCTGATACCCAAGGTTCGGAATGAATATTCGGCAGCGCAACCGTCGGAATCCAGGAGAGACTGGGGATCCTTGCGCAGCGTGTGTTATGTTGTAGCGATCCGGCCTCCTGGAATACAGGTCCGAACGACCAATAGGGTGTCGACGATGAGTCCTCGAAAGAAAGCGCCTCCGTCGAGGGTCCACAACCCGACGGAAACCATCCTTGAGAGCATTTCCGACGGGGTGTTTACCGTGGACCGCGAGTGGCGCATCACGACGTTCAACCGGGCGGCGGAGCAGATCACGGGCGTGCGGCGCGCCGAAGCGTTGGGCCGGCGCTGTTGTGACGTGTTCCGTTCCAGCCTGTGCGGCGCCGAATGTGCGCTTCAGCAAACCCTACAAACCGGCAAGCCGGTCATCGGCAAATCCGCGTACATCGTCGACGCCGGCGGCAACCGCACGCCCATCAGTCTCTCGACTGCGGTCTTGCGCGACAGAAAAGGCGTTGTGATCGGCGGCGTCGAAACGTTTCGCGATCTGTCCGAAGTCGAGGCGCTACGCCAAGAGTTGTCAGGCAAGTTTCGGGTCGGCGACCTGACCAGCCGCAGCCCCCTGATGCAGCGTATTTTCGAGGTTCTACCGGCCATTGCCGCGAGCCCCAGCACGGTGCTGATCCTCGGCGAGACCGGCACCGGCAAAGAATTGATCGCGCGCACGTTGCATGCGCTCAGCCCGCGGCAGCAAGGTCCGTTCGTTGCCGTCAATTGCGGGGCTTTGCCGGACACGCTGCTCGAATCGGAGTTGTTTGGTTACAAGGCTGGGGCGTTTACCGGAGCGCAGGGGAACAAACCAGGCCGTTTCGCCCAGGCCAAAGGCGGTACGATCTTACTCGACGAGATCGGCGAGATCAGCCCGGCGCTGCAAGTGCGCCTGTTGCGCGTCCTGCAGGAGCGCACTTACGAGCCGTTGGGATCAACCCATAGCGAGACCGCTGATGTGCGCGTGCTGGCAGCGACCAACAAGGATCTCGCCAATCTGGTTGAGCGGGGACTTTTCCGCGAGGATCTCTACTACCGCGTCAATGTGATCAGGTTGGAAATGCCGCCGCTGCGTCGGCGCAAGGAAGATATCCCGCTGCTTGTGGATCTGATCCTCGCGAGGCTGCATCGCTTACAACGCAAGGCGGTCACCGGCGTCTCGCCGGAGGCGCTGTCGCTGCTCATGGCGCACGACTGGCCGGGCAACATCCGCCAGTTGGCCAACGCGATCGAACGCGCATTCATCCTCTGCGACGAGAGCGTGATCGGCATCGGGCACTTGCCCGCGGAACTGACGTCCCGCGGCGCGGAAATGGAAGGCGCTGAACGCGGTGTGCGCTCGGCACACGACGTTCTCGACGCCCAAGCCATTCGCGCCGCGCTCGCGCGCAACGGAGGCAATCGCCTGGCGGCCGCGCACGATCTCGGCATTCACAAGACGACGTTCTTTCGCCGCATCAAGAGGCTGGGGATCGAATTGCCCGCGCGCGACGGCCGGCAGCGCCGAGACGAGATAGAGTAGCGTTAGCGCAACTGATATTGTTTTGTACAGTAGTGTTAATGCAACTATATGATGGTGGCGGGTGGATGGAGCATCAGCCTTATCTATAACAATGACAATATCCTATCCATCTTGCGGCCGGGCCGACGGCTTTGGCGCGTCAATTGCAGGTCGATTGATTGCCGGCGCGGCATCAGCGCGCGCTGGCGGACGCGCGTTGGATGCCGGACGAGACGGGAGCCGCACCGTGAACGCAGCCTTCGCTTACTGGCAGCAACGGATCGCGCCGGTCTTCGACACCGCGCGGCAGATCCACCTCGTCGAAGCCGCGGGCGGGCGGATCACGGGACATTCCGACGTGACGTTGACCGGAGAACTGCCCGTCCAGAAGGTTCTGAAACTCGTGGAACTGGGAGTCGGCATGCTGATTTGCGGGGCGATTTCCCGGCCCATGCATGATTTGGTCGAAGCTTACGGAATCAAGGTGTTTCCATTCGTGACCGGCGATCTCGGCGAGGTCGTCCAGGCTTGGCTCGACGGCAGCTTGCGGCGCGACGTGTACGCCATGCCGGGTTGCTGCGGTCGCCGTCGCCGGCGCGGCAGACAAAGGAAGGTGCGACGATGCCTAGGGGAGATCGAACCGGACCCATGGGGATGGGACCGCTGACCGGCCGCGGCGCCGGCTACTGTGCCGGGTTCACCGCGCCGGGGTTTACGAATCCTGGTGGTGGTCGGGGCTTCGGAATGGGCGGCGGCGGCCGCGGCGGCGGTTTCGGAAACCGAGGCGGAGGTCGCGGTTGGCGGAACATGTTCCACGCTACCGGCCTACCGGGCTGGTTGCGGTTCGGCCAAGCGCCAACGCCATTCGGCTATGCGCCAGCAGCCGGCGGTGCCGTATCCGGCCCGCAACCGAACCAGGCTCTGGAACTCCAGGCGCTGCAGAATCAAGCGGCGGCATTGCAGACTGAACTGGCGGCTGTACAGCAGCGCTTGCAGGAGATTGAAGGCCAGCGCAACGCCGAGTAACCGCGGGCCGCACGCGCGAGGGCGAGTTCCACGCGGCAACCGAGGCGAGCGGGCTTTGCATACCCTTCAGCCGAAAGGGCACTAGAATGAAGATCGCGTTCACGGCAACCGGCACCACGCTCGACGCGTCGCTGGACAGCCGATTCGGGCGGGCCGCGAAGTTTATCGTCTACGATCTGGATGCGAACGAGTTCACGGTGATCGATAACGAGCAGAATATCAGCGCGGCACAAGGGGCGGGCATTCAGGCCGCGCAAACCGTCGCGCGCCTTGGCATTCAGGCGCTGGTCACCGGTCATTGCGGTCCGAAGGCGTTTCGCGTGCTGAAAGCGGCTGGGATCAAAGTGTATCACACCGATGCCTCGACGGTTGCCGAAGCCCTCGCGAAGTACCGCGCCCAAGAGCTTGCCGAAGCCGCCGCCGCCGATGTCCAGGGGCACTGGGCGTGAGTCAGGCGGCGATCACATACCGGTCGATCGGTGTGATCAGAAGCGAGCATACCGTTGCTGAACAGACGCCAATCCAGCCGGTATATGCCGCAGATTGCCTCGGTCGGGTTGAGGTTATCCCGGAGTTTACGGAAGGACTACGGGACCTGGACGGCTTCTCACACATATTTTTGATCTACCACTTCCATCGCTCTGGGCCGGCGCCGCTTCTGGTCAAACCCTTTCTGCAAGATGTGGAACGGGGCGTGTTCGCGACGCGCGCGCCGCGGCGACCCAATGCGATCGGGTTGAGCGTCGTCGAGTTGCTGCGCCGCGAAGGATCCGTGCTGCACGTTGCCGGGGTGGATGTTCTCGACGGCACGCCTTTGCTGGACCTCAAACCCTATGTCGGGAGATTCGATTGCCTGTCGACTACGCGCAACGGTTGGCAGGACGACGTGGATGAAGACACAGCGCGGCAACGAGGAAGCCGGGACGACGGCGGCGGTGGTCGTGGCTCGCAGAGGGATCGTTGATGATTCTCGCCATCGCATCCGGCAAGGGCGGCACCGGCAAGACGACGGTCGCGGTGAACCTGGCACGGATCTACGGCGCGGAGATCCAGATCGCCGACTGTGATGTGGAGGCGCCGAACGCGCACCTGTTCCTGCCGGGAGCGAGGGTGCGGACCGAGACGATCACCACCGGCGTGCCGCAAATCGACGAGTCGCGATGCGACGGTTGCGGCGAGTGCGGCGCGTTCTGTGCCTACCATGCGATCGTCTCGTTCGGCACTGTGCCACTGGTTTTTCCCGAGCTGTGCCACAGCTGCGGTGGCTGCGCGATGGTCTGTCCCCGGCAGGCCATCACGGAGGTCGCGCGGCGTATTGGCGTTGTCGAGACCGTCAGGACCGACGGCATCACGCTGATCCAGGGACGGCTCGATATCGGCGTGGCCATGGCGCCGCCGTTGATCCGTGCGGTGACGGCACGTTTGCGGACCGACCGGCCTGCGATTCTCGACGCACCGCCCGGAACCTCCTGCCCCGTGGTCACGACGCTGCGCGGGGCGGATTTCGTGGTATTGGTCACCGAACCGACACCCTTCGGCCTCCACGATCTCGAACTCGCGGTGGCTTTGGTGCGGGAACTGGGCTTGCCGTTCGGCGTCGTGATCAACCGCGCCGACGCCGGCGATGACCGCGTGCATGCCTATTGTCACGCGCAAGACATCCCGGTGCTGTTGGCGATTCCCGACGATCGACGCATTGCGGAAACCTATTCTCGCGGCGGACTGATCGTCGACGTGTTGCCCGAGTACCGCGAACTCTTCCGCAGCCTTCTGGATAAAACACTGGCGGCGCCGCTCGCCGGCCGGCAGGTGCGGCGATGAAGGAACTCGTGGTCATCAGCGGCAAAGGGGGCACGGGCAAGACGAGCCTGACGGCATCGTTTGCGGTTCTGGCCGAACGCGCGGTCATCGCCGACTGCGACGTGGACGCTGCCGATTTGCATCTGGTTCTGTCGCCGCGGATCAAGGAGCGTCATGAGTTTCGGTGCGGCCACATGGCGGTGATCGACGCTGCCGCTTGCACGGGCTGCGGGATCTGCCGGGACCTCTGCCGTTTCGATGCGATCGCCGTATTTGCGAATCCGGAGTCCGCGACGGACAGCGCGGCACCGGAGTCTGCGAACCGATTGGTCTACGCCGTCGATCCGGCGGCGTGCGAAGGCTGCGGGGTCTGCGTCCGGTTCTGTCCGGCGCAGGCGATCGCGTTTCCCGAGCGGTTGAGCGGCGAATGGATGATTTCCGACACGCGATGCGGTCCCCTGGTCCACGCGCGATTGGGCGTTGCGGCGGAAAACTCCGGCAGACTCGTCACCGTGGTCCGCCAGCAGGCGCGCGGCCTTGCCGAGGCCGGTGGATTCCCCTGGATTATCGTGGACGGTCCGCCGGGAATCGGGTGCCCGGTGATTGCATCGGTGACGGGCGCAGACCTGGTCGTGGTCGTTACCGAACCCACCCTGTCCGGCGAGCACGATCTGGAGCGGGTCCTCGCGCTGACCCGGCATTTCGGCATCGCGACCGCAGTTTGCGTGAACAAGTGGGACCTCAATCCGGCCATGACCGAACACATCGAGGATCGCGCGCGCGCGGCCGGAGCCGACGTTGTCGGCCGCGTGCGCTATGACCCCGCGGTGACGGCGGCCCAGATCCGCCAACGGGCGGTCGTCGAGACCGACGCCGCATCGGCCCCGGACATCGCGCAAATCTGGCAGCGCTTGGCTCCGTCAATCATCACGGCGCCTACAGAAAGCGGGAAAGCGACGAATGAGCGCCGTCGCCCCGGCTTCGGCCACAACCTCAAGACCCAAGGAGGACCAAATCCATGAAAATCGCAGTTCCCCTGGCAGCAGGTCGCCTGGCGATGCACTTCGGACATTGCGAGTGTTTTGCGCTGCTCGATGTCGACCCGGCCGGCCGTAACGTCACGGGCCGCAGCGACGTCGACGCGCCGCCGCACCAACCAGGGATGCTGCCAGCCTGGCTGGCCGAGCGCGGCGCAACGGTGATCATAGCCGGCGGCATGGGACAGCGCGCGCAGGCTCTGTTCACGAGCCACGGGATCGAGGTTCTGGTTGGCGCGCCGGTCGAAACGCCGGAGAACCTGGCGGCGGCGTATCTGGCCGGCACGCTGCAAACGGGGGAGAATGCCTGTGATCACTGAAGGCGCGCGCCACGCCGCGACCGTCAGCGCCCGGAACGACCACAGCCGGTGTATGCTTTGCGGCAACCAGAACCCGCGGTCGTTGAACCTGTCGTTCCAGGCCGCCGGAGACGGCGCGGTCGCGACGCGGTTCCAGGCTCATGCGGATCTGCAGGGTTACGGGGACATCCTGCACGGCGGGGTCATCGCCTCACTGCTGGACGCCGCAATGACCCACTGCCTGTTTCATCGGGGCGTCCAGGCGGTCACCGGCGACCTTCATGTGCGATACCTGCAATCGGTTCCTTGCGATGCGGCCGTGGACATCAAAGCCTGGGTGCTCGCGGCCAAACCGCCATTGCACCGCCTGCGCGCGGAATTGTTCGTGGCCGGCAGCATCGTGGCCTGGGCCGAGGCGAAGTTCCTGCAGCGCCGCTGAACGCCAGAAGGAACCCCCGGCGATCAGGGCCGCCGGGGGTTCCATGGTTCGGTGCGTCAGCCGCCGTCGAGCGCAGCGCAACTATTCGCTCTCGTCGTCGTCGCAATGACCTGGGCCGATCAGACCGTTGTTATAGTCGTCGAGCGTCTGGGCCAGGGCGACTACTTGAGCCCGCGCGGCGCCGCGCAGAGCGGCGACTTGCGCCGGAGTCCGGGTGTTGAACAGTTCCGTGGCGGCGTCGAACGCTGTCTGAGCGGCGGCGAAATCCGCGCCCGCAAGTCCGTTCAACTGGGCTGCGATGTATTGGTGGGCGAGTACATAGTAAGCGTTGCCGCCCGCCGGCGGTGTCCACAGAACCTGGTAGTACGTCTGCCCGCTGAGAAAGAACGGCGTGCTGGCGCCATCGGGAAGCATCGCCCACACGGCGTCGTAGGGCGCCGGGCCGAACTCCGAGTGCGTTTTCCAGTAACCCTGCGTTCGCGTGCAACCGTCGCCGGGCTCGTCAGGTATCTCGGGGACCTCGAACAACAGCAGGCTCTGCTTTTCGAGTTCGTACGGCGGAGACCAGCCGGAGTAGAGAACGATCTGGTCGCCGCGCGGCGTGTCCGGGTGCAACTCCCAGATGTAGGTGTCGGCGATCGCCACGACCGATTCGCAAACGACCTCACCGTCGGCTAGCAAGAAGCAGATCTCCAGGAAGGGGGCGTTGGCGCCCTCGCGACTGCTGTAGCGCGCCCAGGGGGTGCCGTCGCCGGTCTGATCGAGCAGAAGACCGAAGTTCTCCTGGGCGCCGCCGGCCCAGTCGGCGACCAAGCCGGTCACGTTGACCGTGCGCCAGCCAGCGACATCGACCGCGAAGGAATTCACGATCTCCGGCGCATAGGCGCCGCCGAACGTGTTCCACGTGGTGGTGGCCTCGTCCCACGGCGAGGTGACGCGGTGGACGTTGACCGGCGCGTCATTGGTCATCTGGGCGAAGATGTGCAGGGTGGCCGATTGGATGCCCACCGCGGTAGCAGCCTTGTTTGCTGCGCCCGCGGGGAACGATTCCGAGTCGAGCGACGGCGCTACCGGTGATTCGTTACTGCAAGCGCCTAGCAATAGGACCAGTAGGGAGATGCTGACCAGGAATGATTTCCGGAAGTGTTGCATCGAGTTGTCTCCTTGTTGAAATGTTATGCTGCTAATCGTGATATATTTTACCATTATGATATGTGTGCCTGCAAGTAAGTATTATCTTTATGCCGGTGTCGGTCGTCGATCATGCCTTGCGATAGACCAGGCGGGCGGTTGCAGAATCGTCGGTGCGCGCCATGGTCACGGTGATTTCCACGAAAAGGTCCTGACTTCCCGGCTCGCGTTGCAGTCTACGAGTCAGCGTGTGGCGCGGATTCACGGTCTCGAGCACCAGCACGGAACCGTCCCACCACGCGCGATCGGTGATGACGCCGCTGTCGCCGCCGGCTCCGCGCGGGGCGGCCCGGACGACAGGTTTGCCATCGGGAACCCATACCGCGAGCTCATCGCTGCCATCGATGACCTCGATCCGCGGGCCATCGTGGCTGATCAACAGCGTGGCCAAGTTGCCGGCGAGACCTCGGAGCGCGCCGGGTCCGGCCGACGTCGGAGGTGCCTGCGGTGGGCCGGTATCGCCACCAGAGCGATCCGACGGACGACCGCCGCCGCGGTTGCCCATACCGCCGGTCATACCGCCGCCCATCCCGCCTCCGGGCCGCCCCATACCGCTGCGGCCCGACATTCCCGGACCCTGGTTGCCGCGGTCGTCGCGGTCTGCGGACGCACTCCGTTCTTTGCGTTGTCGCTCCAATAGTTTCTGCAGGCGTTCCTGCAGGTCCTCGCTACGCGCGCCGTCGAGCTGCCAGACCCCGGTCAGGTCGATCGAGGGGGTCGACGGATCCGCGGGTTCCGGTGTCGATGCCGGATCCGGGGCGTCGGCGGCTTGGGATGGCGCGACCGTCTTGGGAGCATCCTGAGCCGCCGCGGCGGCGACCATGAACACCAGCGCCAGCACGCGGAGCAGGTCGTGATCGGTCCGGTTCTTGAACATGAACGGTCCTCTCTCGGTTGTGGGGAAGTCCAGAGACACCCAACGCACGACGGGGGTGATATCCAGCGCTGTTTGAATAGTTCCGGATGCAGAATCGATCCCCACGCGGGCCGCGCGCCGCGTCAAGTCAGGTTTGCATTCCCGGTCGCGGTTCGGTAGAGTCCCGGCCCGGACCGATCGCGCAACCTTCAGGACCGCAGACCGTACGAGACGGCCGTCAAGTTTGGCCTACCTGCCAGCGGAGGCTCGCCCGCCATGCTCAAGGTCCAGAATCTCTCAAAGAACTTCGGAGACATCCGCGCCGTCGCGGATGTGAGTTTCGAGGTCGCCGGCGGTCGGATCTTCGGCCTGCTCGGACCCAACGGCGCCGGTAAAACCACGACGATCTCCATGATCGCCGGCCTGGTGCCGCCCGCTCAGGGGAGCATCCGGGTCGACGGCATCGACCTGGCCACCGATCCGGCGGCGGTGAAGCGGCGCCTGGGGGTCGTGCCGCAAGAGATTGCGCTTTATGAGGATCTTACGGCGCGCGAGAACATCGACTTCTGGGGCGGCATCTACGGCCTGCGCGGCAGAGCGCTCGCCGCCCGCCGCGACGAGCTGCTCGCCGTGGTCGGTCTGGCCGACCGCGCCCGCGAGCCGGTGCGCAATTTCTCCGGCGGCATGAAGCGGCGTTTGAACCTGGCCTTGGGACTGGTTCACGAGCCCAAGCTCGTGCTGCTCGACGAGCCGACCGTCGGCATCGACCCGCAGGCGCGGATCAACGTGCTCGCGGTCGTGCGCGACCTCGCGGCGCGCGGCGCGGCCGTGCTCTATACCACGCACTACCTCGAAGAGGCCGAATCGCTGTGTGACGAGCTGGCGATCATGGATCACGGCACGATTCACGCCCAGGGCACCATCGATACGCTCAAGGCAGAACTTGGCGAAGGCAGCGTGTTGACTGTGCAAGGCGGTTTCGCGAAGGAGACGGTCGCCGCGGTTGTCGAGCGCAGCGCAGAACTACGGGCGCTGGAAATCGACGACGGACGCGCCCTGCTCAATGTGCCGCGCGGCCGCGCCGGCGTGGGCGCCGCGCTCGAGGTCCTCTACAACAGCGGTTTGCAGCTCAGCGACGTGACGATCAAGGAGCCGAACCTGCAGGACCTCTTCCTCAAACTCACCGGCCGCGACCTGCGCGATTGAGGAGGCCGTATGCTCTGGATCCTCATTCGCAAGGATTTGATCCGCCGCTGGCGGAGCCCGGCAAGCACGCTGGTCATGTTGCTGTTCCCGTTTCTGATGGCTGGTCTGGTCGGCGCGGTGAGCGGGGGCGGTGGCCAAGGTATCTCCGCGATCAAGGTGTTTGTGCTCGACCGCGAAGACGGAGTGTTGGGCCGTTTTCTTTCGGGCGCTAATCCTTCTCGGGACCGCAGTCCGCGGATCGAGATCGAGATGGTCGGCGAGGACGGTTTCGCCCGCATGGAACAAGGCGAAGCCTCGGCCATGTTGATCATCCCTGCGGGCATGACGGACGACCTCTTGGACGGACGACACTCCGCGCTGCAACTAATCCGCAACCCGGCCGAGAGCATCAAGCCGGAAATCATCGAACAGGGGACCGAAGTCATTGCGACGTACCTGGACGTGGCCGTCAAGACCCTGGGCGCCGGGCTCGCCGCCTGGCGCGACCTGCTGCAGGCCGAGACAATGCCGCCGGTGGCCCTGGTCACCGCCGTGGCCGGCGAAATCTACAGCGAGATGACCCGGGCCGAGACCATACTCTTTCCGCCGCTCGTGCGGGTGGTCCGCGAAAAAGAAACAGATGCGGACGGCAGCGGTCCGAGCGCCAGTGTCTTCGGCTACGTGCTGGTCATGGTGAGCGTGATGAGCGTGCTGTTCGTGGCGATCCGCGCTGTCACCGATCTGTATGAAGACCAGCGAACGGGCATGCTCCGCCGCCAGCTCGCGACGCCGGCGAGCGTTGCGTTTCTGGTCGCGGCGAAGACGGTTTTCGCGGTGGCGTTCGGCGTCGTTGTCATGGCGATTCTGCTGCTGGCGGGGACGGCGTTCGGCTGGTTTGCCGGTCGTTTACCCGTCCTGTGGATTCTCTTGCACGCGGTTTGTTTCGCGCTGGCCGCCGCGGGGTTGATGACCGTGGTCGTGGCGCTCGTACGCACGGAGAAGCAGGCGGGCATCATGAGCTGGCTCGTGGTCATGCTGATGAGCGTGTTGGGCGGCAGCATGTTCCCGGCCGAATCCCTGCCCGCGGCGGTGCGGCCGCTCTCGCTGTTCACGCTCAACTACTGGGCGGTTGAAGGCTTTCTCGATCTGATGGTGCGCCAGGCGGCCGTCACGGTGGTCGTGCCGCGGACCGTCCTGTTGGCCGTTGTCGGCGTGATCCTGGTCGGCCTGGGACAACTGCTCATGCGGCGCCGTCTGCGGGAGGTGCTGCGATGAGCAGCCTCTGGCACGTCGCCCTGCACGATTTGCGGCAGCACTTGTCGGAGCGGTCGAACATCTTCTTCCTGTTTTTGATGCCGCTCGGTTTTGTGTTCTTTTTCGCCCTGGTCAACGCGGGCGGCCGCGACGCTCAGGTCCTGGTCGGTCTACCGGTCGTTGACCGCGACGGTGATTTTCTGGCTGCAGCCTTCGCCGCCCAGTTGCGCGGCGAGAATTTCGACGCGACGGTCTACACCGCGGCGGCGGCCGAGACCACCGTGCTGCGGACACGGTTCGTGACCATTCCCGACAGCTTCACGCAACGGGTGCTCCGCGGCCGGCGCACGCAGATCGACTTGACCGCGCGCGCGCGCAGCGACGAGTTCTATGACCTGGCCGCGGGCGTGCGCCTGCATCAGGCCCAGGTGCGGTTTCTGAGTAATCTCTGGCGCTGGTCCAGCGCGGCAGGCGGACCGCGGATCGGTCCGGAGCTGGATCCCGCAACGGTCGACAGCGCCATGCAGGGGCGATTCCTCGATCTGGTGGCCGAGCCGAGCCGCGTCGCCGTCGAGACCAGCTTCGCCGGTCGGGGCAGACCCGTGCCGCGTGGTACCCAACAGAGCGTCCCGGGCGTGCTCGTGATGTTCGTGGTGATGACGGTGCTGATCGGCGGCTGCGAAGCCCTGACGCGCGAGCGGCAACAGGGCACGTTACGGCGCCTGGCGACCACGCCGCTGTCGACGCGGCAGGTGCTGTTGGGCAAGACGCTGGGGCTGATCCTTCTCGGCGTTGCGCAGGCGGCCATCCTGGTGGTGATCACTGATCTCATGAGCCGGCTCGGCCTGCTGGGCCTGGATTTCCTATGGGCGCCGTACCTGCTTGGCGCCGGGGCGGTCATCGTCGCCTATTGTGCCTGTATCGCCGCCCTCGGCCTGTTGATCAGCGGTTTCCTGCGAACGCCGCAGCAAGCGGAGAGCCTCGTTTGGCTGTTCGGCATGGTGCTGTCGGCGCTGGGCGGGGCGTGGTGGCCGCTGGAGATCATGCCCGCTGGCATGCGACTGGTCGGGCAGTTCTTTCCGACGACGTGGGCCATGCAGGGGCTGCACAACGTGATCACCTACGGACAAGGCCTCGCCGGCGCGATCGCGCCGGTCGTGGTGCTGCTCGCGATGGGTGTGGTCTTCTGGGCCGTCGGTTCGCGGACGCTGCGGGTGACGAACTGACCCGGATCACCCTGGCGGATCCGGATCGACCCGAAGGTGGACGGCATGACATTTCGCGTGGGCGTGATCGGCGCCGGCAACCACGGCGCGCGCTACCTGCGGCACCTGGTGCAGGGCGACGCGCGCGGCCTCGCCGCCGCCGCGATCTGTCGCCGCGACGAAAACGCCGGCCGGCGCCTGGCCGCGGAGTTCGGCGTGCCGTGGTACCGTAGTAGCGACCGGTTGCTGGCGGCCGGTGTGGTGGACGCGGTAATCGTCGCCACGCCGCCGAGTTCCCATTTCGCGCTGGCGTCGCAGGCGCTGGCCGCCGGCAAACCGGTGTTGCTCGAGAAGCCCATGACCGGCACCCTGGCCGAGGCGCGCGAACTGACGGCGCTGGCGGAGGCTCCCGGCGCGCCGCCCTTGATGGTTGCCCAGACCTTGCGCTGGCATCCCCTGTTGCAGCGGGCACGCGCGCTGTGGCCCGACCTCGGCCGTGTGCACCTGGTGCGTCTCGCGCAACGGCTGCAACCGACGACGCTGGCCTGGCAGCGCGATCCGGCGGCCACGGTCGGCGGTTCGGTCCTTCTGACCGGGGTCCACCTCTTCGACCTGGTGCGCTGGCTGACCGGACGCGAGTTCGTGCTGGTCGAGTCGCGCCAGCGACAAATACAGAATCCGGTCGTCGAAGACCTCTTTCTGGCTCGCGCCGAGCTGGACGACGGTTGTTGGGCGAGCCTGGAGGTCAGCAAGTACACGCAAAGTCGGTCGTGCCTACTCGAAGCCGTGGGTGAAGAAGGTCAACTCGCCGTCGATTATCTGGCAGGACATCTCGTGCGGCGCCGTGGCCGCGATGAGCTGCGCGAGGCGGGCGACCCCACTGCGACGACGTTGCCCGGCGTGCTGGCCGCTTGGCGTGATGCTATCCTCGGCAGGATCGCGGCGCCGGTGACGGCCCGCGACGGATTGGCAACCCTGGCGATCGTCGACGCCTGCTACCGCTCGGCGGCAACCGGCGGACCGGTCGAGGTCACGGCAGCTTGAAGCAATCATAACTGTCGGCGATTCGCGGTCGCGAGTTCGCCGAGAAAGGGAAAGGATCGACCATGCCTCGTCGAATCATCACCACCAAGCGCGCGCCCGGGGCGATCGGCCCCTACAACCAAGCGATCGCCGCCGGCGGTTTTCTGTTCACAGCCGGCCAGATACCGCTGGACCCCGAGACGATGCAGATCGTCGGCAAGACGCCGGCCGAACAGGCCGGCCATGCGTTGTGCAACGCGCAGGCTGTGGTCGAGGCGGGCGGGATGACCCTGGCGGACGTCGTCAAGGTCACCGTGTTCATCCGAGACATGAACCAGTTTGCGGCCATCAACGAGGTCTATGCGGGTTTTTTCCCGACTGATCCGCCGGCGCGCTCGGTGGTCGAAGTGTCGCGTCTGCCAAAAGACGTGCTGGTCGAGGTCGAAATGATCGCGCACCGGGGTTGATTCGGTCCAGCGTGAAGGGTCCGGCTTAGCGCGGAATTCCCACCGCGGCCCTGGATTCGCCTTGCCCTGGCACGCGCGATGAATCAGGATAGAGCGATCGTCCGACCCGAGCCTGGAACCCGGGAGTACATCCGCCATGACTGCCGCCAGCGTCAACCTCGCCACGAGCTATCTCGGTTTGCAACTGCCCAGCCCGATCATCGTGGGCTCGTGTGGCCTGACCAATTCGGTGCGAGACGTCCGCGCCTGCGCCGAGGCGGGCGCGGGCGCTGTCGTACTGAAATCCATTTTCGAGGAACAGATCGCCGTCGAAGTGGGGCAGGTGCAAGCCGCATCCGACCAGTCCCACCATCACGCCGAGGCTGAGGCCTATATCGCAGCGTACGGCACCCAGAACGCAGTCGGCGAGTATCTGAAGCTGATTCAGGGTGCGAAGCAAGCGGTGGCGATACCGGTGATCGCGTCGATCAATTGCGCGAGCAACCGCAGTTGGACCAAGTTCGCCGGCCAGATCGAGGCCGCGGGCGCCGACGCGCTCGAACTCAACATCTTCGTGCCGCCGGCCATGCGCGACCGCACCGGCGGGGAGAACGAGAAGATCTATAGCGACGTGGTGGCGGAGGTGAAGAAACAGGTTTCGATCCCGGTCGCGGTCAAGATCGGCTATTTCTTCTCGAGCCTGTCCGAAATAGCAGGCAAACTGTGCCGCGCCGGCGCGGACGGTCTGGTGCTTTTCAATCGCTTCTATCCGCCGGATATCGACATCGAGCGCTTCCAGGTAGTCGCCGGGCCGCCGCTGAGCGTGCCGGAAGAGATGCACCTGACCTTGCGGACAGTGGCCCAGCTTGCGGGCAAGGTCGGCTGCGACATCGTTGCGTCGACGGGCATCCACGACGGCGCCGCCGTGATCAAGCAGCTTCTAGCCGGCGCCGCGGCGGTACAGGTGGCTTCGGTGCTGTACCGGCGTCAGATCGCACACCTGGAGACCATGACCGCCGAGCTGCGCGCCTGGATGGCCCGCAAGGGCTTCGAGCGTCTCGAATCTTTCCGCGGCAAGATGAAGCAGGACGCGTGGCCCGACGGGGCGGCCTACGATCGCGTCCAGTTCATGAAGCGGACCGTGGGATCGGAACTGATTTAACCCAGATCATTCGTGAATGATCCGGGCTGACCGTGTTATTGCGGACGGCGGCAAGGGGAGTGCGATGGATGAACGACGCCGTTTCGAGCGCATGACGCAGGTATTTCCGGCGGAAGTCCGCAGCCGCCAGAGCGGCAAGATCGTGGGTCTGGTGGCCGACGTCTCCAGCGGCGGCTTGTTGCTGCGAACCGAAACACCGCAGAGTTCGGGCGAGGACCTGGAACTGACTCTCGAACTGCCGGCCGGCAAGCATGTCACGCGCGAATTCGAACTGGTCGCGCGGGTACGCTGGTGCGAGCCCGATATAGCGCCCGGAACCTATGTGCTCGGGCTGGCTTTCACGGGGCGAACGGCGCCCGACGGACCGGTGGCAATGGATCTGGTGCGAGCGTTGAAAGACGCCGGCTGATCGGTGCGCGGCGTTTTTGCACACGAACGGTTCTCCCGCGGCGAGGAAATCGCTCACGCGATCACCCATGGTCTGGGGGCATTGGGCAGCGCGGCCGGTCTGGTCGTGCTGGTGGTGCGGGCGGTCCAGCAAGGGGACGTTCGCTTGTTGGTCGGGGTGACGGTCTTCGGCGCCGCCATGCTCACACTCTACGCGGCTTCGACGCTTTATCACGCATTGACGGCCGCCAGGGCCAAGCGAGTGTTCAAGCTGCTGGACCACGGCGCCATCTATCTGCTGATTGCCGGCACCTATACGCCGTTCTGTCTGATCACCCTGGGCGGCGGCTGGGGCTGGACTCTTTTCGGGCTGGCCTGGGGATTGGCCATTCTCGGTATCGTCTACGAAGTGGTGCTGGGCCGGCCCTGGCGGCGCTTGTCGCTGGTCTTCTACCTGGCACTGGGCTGGCTCATTGTCATCGCCGTCAAGCCGTTGATGGCGGCGCTTCCGTCGCAAGCGCTTCAATGGCTTCTATTTGGCGGACTAGCCTACACCGGGGGCGCGGTCTTCTACGCCTGGCGCGGGTTCCCGTATCACCATGGCATATGGCATCTCTGGGTCCTCGCCGGTACCGGCCTGCACTACGCCGCCGTGCTGAAATACGTGATTCCGGCCGGGTGACAGGCGCTGCGTCCAACGGGGTAGGAACCCGGCGGACGGCCGGGATATCCTGTCACGTTCGCTGGATTTCTCTTGCCAATTCATCGCGTGTCGTATATTCTTCGCCCGAATCCCGACCGGGACACCCGTTTTCGTCTGCTACGATCCTCTGATTGCCTGGCATCCCCAGCACACCTCAGGATGATCGTACGGAGAACGTGCACCCTGGTGATAGCGAGCGAGGACATGCCGCCGCGCAGCGGTACCTCACTCGTTGTGGGATACGATCCGGCACGCGGCCGGGTCGTTGGTTTGAAGCGCGAGGGACCTCCCGGAGTAGGCCGGTGGTACCGAACGCTTTCGATTGCCGGAGCAACCGGCAAAGGAAGTTGTGAGACCGTGAAGAAGATCTATGTGGGTAACCTGCCTTTCTCCGCCACCGACGACGATGTGAGCCAACTCTTCGGCCAGCACGGTACCGTGCATTCGGTAGCCCTGATCAACGATCGCGAGACCGGTCGCCCGCGCGGTTTCGGCTTCGTTGAGATGGACGACAACGAAGCGACGGCCGCCATCAGCGCCCTGAACGGGTACGAGATGGATGGTCGCAGCCTGCGGGTTAACGAGGCCGAGGACCGTCGCGGCGGCGGCGGCGGCGGCGGCGGTGGCGGCGGCGGCCGTGGTGGCCGTGGCGGCTACGGCGGTGGTTACGGCGGGGGCGGCAGCCGTGGAGGTCGCAGCTGGTAGGGCGGGACGACCCACCAGGTCGATGGATCGACAGGAGCCTCGCTTCCCTTGGGGAGCGGGGCTCTTCGCGTTCGCGAGGCGAAGCGGCCGCGCAGCGCCGTCCGTCAGCGCGACCACCATTCCATGTGCTCGAGATACCAGAGAAGCTCGACCGCCGTGCGGAACCGCGCGTTGATCAGCGACCGCTTGAGGCCGCAACAGACTTCTTTAAACTCCGGCGGTTGTCGCTTGTAGGTGCGCTTACCGCCGCCGCAGTCGTAGAGCAGCCGGGCGAGGTCGCAGACGTCGTCCTGGACGGCTCCGGCCGAGGCGCGTCCGCGCGGGAAGAGGTCGACCAGCTTGACGATAAAACCCAGACCATAGCGCCGGACGATGACGTTATTGGCGTGCAGATCGCCGTGGTATTCGCCGCTGGTATGGATGTCCTGGACGCCGGCGGCCAGGGCATGCAACAGGTGCAGCGCCTGGAAGGCATCGAGACGCCCGCCCGGTTGGCGGCGCAGAAATGCGGTCAGGAGCTCTCCCTCGACGTACTCCGAGACCAGCACCGTCACGGTCTGGCCCGCGTGCCGCACGGCTTCCTGCGTGTGGTACTGGATCAGGATTGGGCAGTGACGCAGCTTGTGCAGCTTGCGGGCGTTGTAGCGCGCGGTGCGGTTCTGCGGGTTTCGGTGCGGGAAGAAGAGCTTGGCCGAGCGTTCGACCCCAGTGCTCAGCTCGCGGACGAGATAAACCTCGCCCTCCCAGCCTCGCCCGAGCCGTTCCTGGACCCGGTATTTGCCGGCCAGCAGGTCGCCCGATTCCAGGTCGAACGTGCGGATCCGGTTGGTGCGCCGGCGCTTGGCCTTGCTCATGCTCGCCTCCAGCGGTCCGGTCGTTCAGTGCGCCGGCGGTGGATGCCGGCGCCGGCCCGCAGCCGTCCCGCCGCGAATCTTAGCATTGCATTCGCGTCTGCAAAGACGTTTCTTGCGGCGCGTAAGACGGCTCGCGGCCGCCCGACATCGGTCGGACCGCGGCGTTCTGTAAGGTGGTTTGCTGATGGTTGACGTTCTGCAAGCACATCCACTGCTTCTGGTGCTTCTGATCTTTCTGGCGCGCGTCGCCGACGTGTCGATCGGGACGTTGCGCACGATCGTCGTTTTCAAGGGACACCGCCTGCTGGCCGCGGGCCTGGGTTTCGTCGAGATCCTGATCTGGTTGCACGCTGCCGGGCAGGTCATCCGCAACCTCGATGCCTGGTACTTGACGGTGGCGTACGCCGCGGGTTTCGCGGTCGGCAACATCGCGGGCAGTTGGCTGGAATCCAAACTGGCCATGGGGCTGGAATTGGTGCGCATCTTGGGCACCGACCCGACCGTCGACCTGGCTGGCAAGCTGCGCGGTCAGGGTTACGAGGTGACCGCTCTGCACGCGGTCGAGAACGTGACGCAGCCGGTCGAAGTGCTCCTGATCGTCGAGCGCCGGCGCAAGGTGCCGCAGCTTCTGCGCGAAGTGGCGGCCATCGATGCCGCCGCAGTCTGCACGACCAACGACGTCAAACGACCGGCCCAAGCCTTGCTGCCGCGCCGGCGACGGTCGTTCCTCGGCCTGCCGGACGCGCTGCGCAGCAGCAAGCGGAAGTAGGATCCGCGAACGCCCGGCGTTCAGACGCGCTGGCGTATCCAGCGCGTCAGAACTTGCATCAACTGATCCTTGCGCACCGGTTTGGTGAGGTAGTCGTCCATCCCGACGGCGAGACAGCGCTCCTGGTCGCCGCTCATGGCGTGGGCGGTCATGGCGACGATCGGCACGTGCGACCGTTTGCCGGGCAGCTCGCGGATCTGCCGCGCGGCGCTGAAACCGTCCATCACGGGCATCTGGCAATCCATCAGGACCAGGTCGTAGCAGTTGCCGCGCGCCATGTCGACCGCCTGCCGGCCGTCGGCCGCGAGCTCGTATCGGTAGCCCAAACTGGCTAATAGAGTGGTGGCGACCTTCTGGTTGAGGGGATTGTCCTCGACCACGAGCACCAGCGGCGCGGGGCGGGTCGAGATCTCCGCCGGCCTAGCCGGCAGCCGATCGCGGGGCCGGACGGTGACCGGACGCGCGGGCGCGGGCTTGCTGCCGGCGCTCGCCAGGGGCAACTCCAGTTCCACGGCGAAGGTCGAGCCCTTGCCCGGGTTGCTCTGGAGCCTGATCTGGGTGCCCATCAGATGGGCCAACTCCTGGCAGATCGCCAGACCGAGCCCGGTGCCGCCGTGGCGGCGGACCGACGACCCGTCGGCCTGCACGAACTTGTCGAAGATCCGGATCTGTTGCTCGAGCGGGATGCCGATCCCGGTGTCCGTTACCGACAGACGATAGCGCGCGGAATGGTCGGTCCGCGCCAGCAGATCCGCGCCCAGCTCGACCCGGCCCTCGTCGGTGAACTTCAGGGCGTTGTGCGCCAGATTGGTCAGGAGCTGGCGCAGGCGGCCGGCGTCGCCGAGCAAGTGGCGCGGGGCCGCGGGGTCGTAGCGTACGTCCAGGGCCAGACCGCGCTCGCGGGCCATCAGCTTGAAGCCGGCGGCGATCTGGTCGAGCAGCGTGTGCAGATCCAACGGACCGGTCTCGAGGGAGAGTTGGCCGGCTTCGAGCTTGGCGAAGTCGAGCAGGTCGTTGATGATCACGAGCAGATTCTCGCCGGCCAGGCTGATCAGCTCCACGCAATCCCGCTGTTCCGAATCGAGTTCGGTCTCGGCCAGCACGCTCGCCATGCCGAG
>Ga0334882_1002133_pt1 | contig 21151 bp, 29 predicted proteins | sample GraSluR1_MG_5_FD_207226 | JGI IMG/M metagenome (GOLD analysis project Ga0334882, IMG submission 207226) | Sludge microbial communities from methane-producing bioreactor in Wageningen University, Netherlands - Granular Sludge_15_04-R1 | ecosystem: Engineered > Bioreactor > Anaerobic >...
AACAAAACAATCAACAAAACGAACAATATGATCCTCTGGAATATCATCAAACTGATTAACAAGACCCCATTCTTTCTGCTCAATATTAGACTTAACCAAAACCATAAAAAACACCCTAAAAAATAAATACACTATTAAATAAATATAGTAAAACCTAATATATAAAATTAACCCAAAATAAGAATTATGGCCAAGACTCTTTATTACAATTTACAACATTATTTTTTCAATGTTTGTTTTTACTAAATTACATTGAATTATTGGTATATTAAAACTGTTTACAAAGTTTTTAGCATTATTAATTGTTTCTTCAGATTTATTTTTATTATATTCAGATATAAAACTCAATTGTTTCAGTTAAAAATTACAAACATTTAGAAATAGAAGTCGTAGAATATATTGAAAACATTATAACTGAAAACACAAGTATTGAAGTAATAAATCAAAACATTGAACTAAGTGAACAGGAAGGAATATATTAAATGACCCCCAACACTACTTTTTTAAAAAAAATGAAAACAAAAGCTAAATGTGAATTAAACCTAGTAAACAACAATATTAAAAATTATGAAGTTCCAGCACCAATATTTTACAAAAAACAACAACAACTAACAAAACTAATTCACGAACTGAATTATTTAATAACTAAGGATACTGTTTTAACAGTACATTAAACTATTTTTTTATAATGGGGGTGTCGGACAAAAATACCTTTTTCAAGAAAGATGTTTTTTCAAATCTCAAACAAAGGATTAATCTATCGTTTTAAGAAAATGATTTTGAATTTTGGCCAACCCTCAATGGAGCTGATTAAATATGTATGATGACAATGAACTTCTAGGTTCTATCTACAAAGCCACAACTATTAAAGATGAAAAGGATATATTAAAAACAAATATATTTATTCAATTGATAGAGTAGGTAAACACGAAATAAGAGTATTACAATATAAACAAAGTCCAATTAGCTATTGAAGATATAAAAAAACCTGAATCATATATCTTTATTAATCAAAAAGGAAAACAAATGACTAAAGAAAGAATAAGACAATTAATAAAAGAAATAGCTAAAGATACTGATAAAAGACTACAACAAACAGAGAAAGAAGACAATTTAACTAGTAGAGCAACACCACATAGTTTTAGGCATGGTTTAGCTAACTATTTATTGAATACTAAGAAATGGGATATAAACAAAGTTAGAAATACACTAAGACACAGCAATATAGCAGTAACAAACAATTATTTAACCACAAATAAAAAAGAGTTAAAGAAATTACAAAATCAGATAGATTAAAGATTTAATTGTAGCTAGATAAAAGATTATTGGAGTTAGCACACAACAAAACCTAATTAATTAGCTACTATTTAATATATAATAATAGCTAATATATTAAAGTAATTGAAAATTATTAGGATTTTATTTTTATGGATTATTTATTTATAGATGAAAGTGGAGATCTTGGAACTGATTCAAAGTATTTTATTATATCAGCTATTCAAATAAAAAGAGATCCAAAACCATTAGATAAAATAATTAAAAAAACTAGAAGAGCTTTTAAAAAAGAAACATCTAAAACACATGAATTAAAAGCTAGTACAAGTTCACCAGAAATAAATAAATATATTCTTAATAAATTAAATGAAACAGATGTAAAAATCTTTTCAGCTGTATTAGAAAAACGAAATATGTATAAAATAAATTATAATGAAGATGTAAATGTTTTATATAATATTATAGCTAGTAAAATAGCTATGGAAATAAATCTTAAAGATAATTTAAAAGTTCATATTGATAGATCTAAAAAACCTAGTATAATTCCTAATTTTGATAAAATGTTTATACATAATCTAGCTATTAAAAATGATAGTTGTAAAGTTTCTATAAATCATAATCTTTCACATAATTATAAAGGTTTACAAGTTGTAGATTGTATAGCCTGGTCTTTTTTTCAAGAGTTTGAAAATAACAATAAAGAGTTCACAAACTTGTTAAAATTCAGATATAAAGTAATTAAAGTAAAATAATTTAGAAATAGTTATAATAAGAAGATTAGAACCTAGTAGTACCGATTTCGCCATCTTAGGATAACAAGACATACTAGGCATTACCTAAATCTATATTATACTATGTTAGCATTTAATATATAAAATTAATGGAATAGTTATTTTTTTATAGATATATAGATATATTTATATATTCAAATATTCATAATTAATATTTAGTAATGATTGAGGTTAATTATGATGAGTGTTAAAAAAGCGAGTTTTAATATAGACACAGACTTATTAAAACAATTGAAATTTAAAGCTGTTGAAATGGACACAACACAAACCGAATTATTAACGAAATACTTAAAAGAAGGTTTAAAAAACGAAAAATAGCTACATGAAAAGAATATTAAAAAAATAGTGTTTTATGATAAAATGATATTGGTAGTATCATAATATCAAATATATCAAACTTAAAAGTAAATTCAATTAGATATGCTTATTTTTATTTTTGATATTATATAAATATAAATATTTAAAAAATAATTTAAAGGTAGTTCATAACTACCTTTGTTTAATTTAATTAATATTCTTCATATATCTGTTCATCAACATGTTCTGTAGCTTGGTTTTTATTTACCATTTCATGATAATCAGACTCATCTATAATTTCAATATAAGGTTCATCACCAGCATTTTTGTAATATTTGGTAACATTATTCTGAGTCTTAATTTCTTGAGTATTTTTTTCAGGGCTGTTTTGATTGATACTATTTAAATATTCTTGTTCATCTTCTAAAGTCCAGTAAAAAGAACCTGTAATGTTTTTATCAATATAAAAATGTTGAAGATATAAACTAGGATGGTATTCAGCATTAAAATCATCATTTGTAGCAGGGTCATTAAATTTCTCAGCATCGATAGATTTTTCAATATTGACTTTATTATCATTAATAGAGTTATCTGTAGTTAAATCTTCATTATCAAAATCTAGTAATGCATATGTACCTGAAATTAATACGATTATAGAAATCATTGATATAAAAATCATTTTCATTTTCATTTTTTTCCTCCATTTTATTTGGTTAAATTCATATAAATGTTTTTTTTTCATATTTATAATTATTCATAATTAGAGGTTGTAAAGTTTTGGTGGGCTAGATGTTTCCAAATTTTCCTGTCCAGTATGCAATTTTATGAGTTAAATAAGCTAGTATTCCTTTATTTGTTTTGTATATTTTCTTTATATGTTGAGGATCTGTTTGTCTATAATAATTTTCCACATTGTTAGAAGTTTTGGGGATATTATCATCAGTTCTTTATTCTAAGTATTTATGTAGGTTTTTTTTTAAGTGGTTGGTGGTTATTTTTATGAATTCTTTGGGTAAGTAGTCAGATAATCTATTAAACTTGTTTATTATTTTTTTTATTTCATCGATGGATGTGTTGTTGAATATTTGTTTTAATTCTTTTGATTTTTCTTTTAAAAAGGTGTATTGTTCTTTTGTTAGTTTTCTTTTGAAATTATTGATTCGTATGATGTCATTTATGTTTTTCATGAAATGAAATTGGCATAATTGGTGTTTTACTTTTAGTTTTTTCATTATTTTATTGTATGCTGGGTTTAAATCTGTGGTTATTGATATTAGTTTTTGACCTTCTGTGATTGTTTCTATGAATTCTGTTATTGTTTTTGATTTTAAATTAAGGACTATTTGTTCACCTACGGGAATATTGTTTATATGGTCGTTATAATGTTAATCTGTAGTGTTTTTTGCCGTTTATTTTAAGATATTCCTCATCATAAACATAATATCCACTATATGGGGCGGATTTGTTTTTTATTAATGATTTTTCTTCATTTATTTCAATATTTTGATCCTTTGCATATTCCACAATCCAATTACGGACGGATTGGTGAGATATTTTAATTCCCAATGATTTCTTAATTTTTTTAGCTGTTTTTACGTAATGATTCATATCCTTCAGATAATAATGAAGGTATTAATGATCTTATTCCTTCAACAAAATGTTTATTTTCCATTAATAAAGATTTCACTTCGGTAGTAAAGTTACGACCACATTCTTTACATTTATATAACTGAACTTTAAAATTAAAAGATAAACCACGATCATTTAATTTCTTTTTTGATTTAACACCATTATTTTTTAAATATTTAGAACCACATTTAGGGCATATGGGATTAACATATTTAAAAACGTCATTTTCATCTAAAACCACAGTATCAGAATTAATTTCTAAATTAGACACATATCCTAAAGTTCTTTTTACATGTGTCAATGGTGCTGGTTCATCACCACCAAAATCGAAAAGTTTAAGTTGTTCAACATTCAAATTACAATTAAGGATAGATTTATTGTTTGATTGCATAAACAATTATCTGTCCTTCTTATTATTTAAATATGACTGTTTTAATTATTTAAAATAATTAAAATATAACATTAATATAACGAACTTAAAAAATTAACCAAAAATAAAGAAGTACAGCTTATTTTATGCATTTATAACCTGATTTTCAAAAAACTTGATTTTCAAAAATTTCTCAAAAACCCACCAAAAATTTACAGTCTCCATCTACACATATCCATATATTGTCAATTAAAATTTGCCCCCATTCCTGACTACCACTACCAATTTTTTTATTTCCAGAAACATCTCTTGCGGGAAGATTTGCAATACGTGCTAATTCAACTAAAACATTGCTTTGATCTGCACAATTACCTGTAAATGATATTAATGTTTCAAAAGAATTATGCACATTTGAATTATATAATTGATAATTTATATTACAAACATAATTGTTAATGACTATTGCATTTTCTAAAGAATCATTATATATTGCTAAAAGATTTGATAAACCGATAACATATCCCTTATTTACACAAGAATACGGAGATGGTTGTTCATTATGTCTTGCAAGATGAATCATATATCTTTATTAATCAAAAAGGAAAACAAATGACTAGAGAAAGAATAAGACAATTAATAAAAGAAATAACTAAAAATACTGATAACCGACTACAACAAACAGAGAAAGAAGACAATTTAACTAGTAGAGCAACACCACATAGTTTTAGGCATGGTTTAGCTAACTATTTATTGAATACTAAGAAATGGGATATAAACAAAGTTAGAAATACACTAAGACACAGCAATATAGCAGTAACAAACAATTATTTAACCACAAATAAAAAAGAGTTAAAGAAATTACAAAACCAGATAGATTAAGATATTATTATATCAATTGTAGATAGGCCAAAAGATAATGGAGTTACCACACTAACAAAACCTAATTAAACCTATCTACATTTATTTGTTATTTATAATATAAAAAATATCATATTCATAAAAGTTATATATATGAAACCTACATAAATTATAATCATGATACAAACAAGAAATAAAAGCATAGCTACAAAACTAACAGCAATAGAACAAGACGAAATAAAGAAATTAATAGATGCTGGAATCTTTTTAAATAATTCTGATTTTGTAAGACAAGCTATTAGAGATAAATTAAACGAATACAAAGTAATCAACATTAGAGAAATACCAAAACCACAAGCAAAAAAAGAAATAAAACAATACATGGAACAGCACAACACAGCTTATGTTTCAGAAATAGCTGAAGATTTAGAATTAGATTTAGATTTAGTTTTTAATTTAGTTGATGAATTAGAAAAAGAAAATCAAATAGAAGAAACAGGAAACTAATACTATGCCCACTTATACAAAGAAAGGTGATGCTATATTAGGTAATACTATAATAGCCGATGCAAGAAAAGTTTATACTCCAAGAATTGTTAATAAATCTGGAAGACACAAAACACAAAGAATAGTTTTAAAAGATAATGTTAAATGTGTTATTGACAAAGAAATTAGAATCATATCAAAAAAATAAGTATTAATCCACCAGCTACTAAAATAAAAAAATTAGCTAAAAAGAATGAAAATGTTGCAATAAATATTTTAAGTTTAATGAAAGCATTAAACAAATATGCAAAAAGAATATGTGTAGAATTAAAGTTATCAACAATATTATATAAATGAATTAGAAGCAGAATAAAGAATTACAAAAACTTAAAGATTATTGTGAGGAGGAGTATAATATTTATATTCCGAAAAATCTTTTTATTTACATTAGTATTGAAGAATTATTACAAAATGTAACTGGAAGAAATGTAAAAACTTTACTTGAAAAATATGAATTAATATAAAATTGAGTTGATGTTAATGGATAAAGGAAAAATATTAATAATAATAGGAGTAATCCTTGTTGTTCTTGGAACTGTAATGATAACTGCAACAATTATTAATCAACATAATGATAATAATGAAGCAAGTACGAATATTAGTAATAATAATACAACTAATATATCTGAACCAAGTAATAATACAGTAATTCAAGAAAAAAGAATAAATGAGGAACAACCAGTCAATGAAAAACAAGAAAAAAAAGAAGTTGAAAGTTCTAATCCCTCCATAGTGTCTGATGATGAGGTTTATTGGGGTACACCCTCTCCTGAAAATAGGGACAAATGGTGGTATAGTGGTCAGCAAGGACAAGTTATAAAGGAAGTTAAAGACTCTGAAGGAAAAACTCATGTTTACGATAGAAGTGGGAACGAAATTGATATGAGTAGGGATTAAAATACATAAAGAAATACTTGTAGTTACAGAAAAAGGACAATACCAAGAACCAAGAGTGTATGAACAATCAATCTCATCAGAAGGATTAATTAGCGACCGAAGAATAAGTTAAACATGAAAACCAAAGAAAACAATAAATTAAACTATGATTTATCTTTTTGTTGACTTCAATCTTTCCATCTAAAAAACTTAATATTGAAGAAATTTTTTTCTGATCCTTTGATGAAAAATTTGGAATATGATATTTCATTATGGCTTTTTTATCACCTCTAGGCATTCTTGTTCCTTTTGAAGTTAAAGTAGCATAATTAAAAAATTCATCAGATGATAAGGCATAATATAAGAATTTTGGAATAATATTTTTTTTCGCCCTAAAAACTAAAACATCATTAGAACATCCACCATCAAAATCAGCAAGCCAAATTTTTTTAAAGTATGGTCTAATGTTAGAAACTAAAACATCATTTTTATTAAATTTTTTAATTTTATTAGAATTTGGTAACTTAGTAGCAATACAGATTCCACATTTATTAGGAATCATATTATCTGTTGAAATATAATTATTCTTATTATGGTTTAAAACCTATTTTTTAGCAAAATATTTATATGATGAAATATAATTTATTAACATGAGTAATAGTTCTAATTCATCAGTTATAAAGTATATTAGTGAAGATAAGCTTCAAAAACAAATTCGTCAATTGGAAAAAGTTGCTAAAAAGGTGAATTGGTTGCAATTTATCAGATTGTTATATAAAGATTATTCTATTAAAGAAGCATGTGAAATATTAGGAATTCCTTTAAGAACTGGCTTAATAAATGGAATAAAGAAGGTATTAAATGTTTAAATCATAAAAAAGGTGCTGGAAGACCTTCATTTTTAACAAAAAAACAAATGAAAGAATTAAATGAATTTATAAGTAATGAAGAATCATTATCTACAGTTGATGTTCATAAATTCATTCTAAAATGAGTTTAATATTGATTATTCTTTAAAACAAGTACGTTTAATAATAAATAAACTCAATTATGGGTGGATTAAACCTTATCCGATGTATTCTAAATCACCAAATAATGCTGAAGAAATTTTAAAAGAAAATGTATCGTATATTGATCCAAAAAATGATATATATGGATTTTTTGATGAAAGTGCTTTCCAAAACAAAGCTAATGTTTCTAAAATAATTAAAAAAAAGGATCCAAACCAAAAATAAAAATAAATCCAGATAGATTTAAAATAAGTGTAGCTAGATTTCAATCAGTAAACGGAAATTCTATCCAATATACAGATAAAACAATAAACACATTTCACTTTGGAAGAGTATTATTGAAAATTAAGATCAATGATATTGAAAATAACAAAATCAAAGATGATTTACTCAAAATTTTTAATGCAAACAATTTAAAAGATGAATTTATTAAAAATAATTTAAATATCAGCACTACTAAAGAATTTAAAGAAGCAATATCCAAAAATTTATCAAATACTGAAAATACAAAAAAAACAAATAATAAAAAAGGTAAAAAAGACAATAAACAAAGAAAACACTGAAGACAAACGAAAAATAACTAAAATAAAAGCACAAACACTAACATTAAATCTATTAAATTATTTTAATATAGACTGAGGTCGGCCAAAATTCAAAATCATTTTCTTAAAACGATAGATTAATTATTTGTTTGAGATTTGAAGAAGCATCTTTCTTGAAAAAAGTATTTTTGTCCGACACTCAGACTTAGATGAAAAAATACTTAAAAGCTCAACAAAATTAAAAAAACTTTGTGAAGATCAAGAAAAATTTGATAATACTATTTATTACTCATTTAAAATCAGATAAACGTATTGTAATAATTTTAGACAATTTTCAGTACATAAAACTTATTTATCTCTCATAATATGTAAAATGTTAAACATAATATTAATTCTTCTACCAAAATATTCTCCTCATCTAAATCCTATAGAACAATTATGGAGAAATATTAAAAATTGCATATATCGTAACCCCATTATAAATATTGAAAGCTTAACAAGAGATTTTACAAAAGAATTCGAAAAAAAAATGTAGATAATTCCTCATTAACACAAAAATGGATTAATAAATTCATTGCTAAAAATTAGGTTTTCAACTATAGTATGAAAGTATATATGTATAAAAGTACATATATATAATTGTATTATTTTTATAAATAATTAATGGAGTGTAAAAATGACTAATGAAGTAACAACTACTATAAAAATGCCTAAAGAAACATTAATAAAAATAAAATCTTTAGCAGTTGAAAAAGGAACAAGTCAAAAGAATATAATAAATGACTTAATTAACAAAGGATTAAAAACTACTGAAAACAAGGAAGGAAAGAAAAAAGCTAGAGAAATACAAATGCCTTTCACAGATTCCAACAAAAAAGGAAGTTTAAAAAATATTATAGGTATTGCTGAAGTAGATAATGCAGAAGATATAGATGTAAATGAACTAATAGACAACATACACTATAAAAAAGAGTTATACTAATGATATTCTTAGAAACAAGCTATTTAATAAACTTAAATATTGCTAAAGCAAAATTCCATGAAAAAGCTAAAGAAATAGAACTAAAAATAGAAAATAAACCAAAGGCAATAAGTGAAATGGTAGTATATGAAACATTAACAGTATTACGAAAATTAAATCAAAATGAAACAGTGATTAAAAAAGTTTATAATAATATAACTGATTCTAAAGACATAACCGTTTTCGAAGATGTATTATATTATGAAGAAGCATTAGATTATACATTAAACAAAAATAACATCGGATTTTTTGATAATTTAAGTTATATAGTTATGCAAAATAACAATATAAAAACCATAGCTAGTTTTGACTCTGATTTTGATATATTCACAGACATAAAAAGAATAAACCAAGAATAATTATTATTAAAAGAGATAATCATTTAACCACAAATAAAAAAGAATTAAAGAAAAAATATCAAACCACAAAATTATGGCAAATTCTCTTTAAAAATAAGATTACTAGATCTAATAAGTTTTAAAATTAATATAAAAAGTTTATTTTGTATTTAAGAATTATAAATAGCTATTTAAAAAAAATAAAAAAAGTAGATTATTTAAAATAATCTATTCATCTGCTGCTTGACCTTCTTCATAGTCAGTTAAAACAGTCTCAGCAATTGTTATCCAATCAACATCTTCTTGAGATGCAACTTTTAAATATTTTCTACTGATATGTTCTTCTTCAGTTTGTTCATCAACTAATGTTTCTTGTAACCAATTGAAAGTTTCCCAATCATTCTCTTCTTTTGCAGCATTAACAATTTCATATATTAATTCAGTTGTTTCTATTTCTTTATCTACTGTTTGGACAAAAGTATCTAATTTATCTTTGATCTCAACTTCTACTGCAGCAACAGCAGGATATGCATATTCATAATCAGCATAGTTTAATCTATCAACGATCCATTCATGATGTTCAATTTCTTCATCCGCTCTTCCAATATAATAGGTTTCTAATTTATCTAAACCTCTTACTGCAAAATAATTTGCAAATGTTCTATATAATGCATGATTGTATAATTCATGACTAATTTGTCTAACTAATAATTCTGCAGTTTTTTCTCCTATAGCTGATTTTCTTCTCTTTTCTAAAGTCTCATTTGAAACATTCATAGTATCACTCTAATAATCAATATAGTTTTTATTAAAATTTTAACTATACTTAATTAAAAATAGTACTTCTACTACTTTCATATAATATTAGTATTTTAAAATATATATAACTTCTTAAAAATAAAAATCTAATTTATTAGAACTTATTAATAAAAAATAAATATTCTTCTAATATTTTCATGAAAAAATTCTATTCAAAGAGTATTTTTAAATTTTTAAAGTTTTTATGAAAATTTTTTAAATTAGATTCCAAGAAGTATTTTAAATCCAAGTAAAATTAAAATTACTCCTCCAAAAATTTCAAATTTATCTCCAAATTTATGTCCAAGTTTTTTCCCAAGAAAAACTCCAATTTCAGAGAAAACAAAAGCTACTAATCCTATTAATATCATAGGGATAAAAATAGATGTATTTAAAAAGGAAAATGTAATGCCTATTGCAAAAGCATCAATACTTGTAGCTATAGCTAAAATTAATAATTGTTTATGTGAAAATCTCTTATTCTTATCTTCTTCACTTTCTATATCTTTTAAACTATCATAAATCATTTTAAATCCAATAGCTACTAGTAAAATAAAAGCTATTATTGGTGCAATAAATTCAACAATTGATCGAATCTGTTCTCCAGCTAACCATCCAAGTAATGGCATTATAGCCTGAAAACCTCCAAAAAATAGACCAATTAAAAGAGTATGATAAACAGTAATATTTTCTCTTAAACGAAAGCCTTCTGTTAGAGAAACACTAAATGCATCCATAGCTAATGCAATAGCTATTAAAATAAGAGAGTAAAAATCCATATTTGTTACTTTTATTGTTTTATTATATATACTCTTTTTAAATTTACTAATCTAAAGTTTTATAAGTTTAAAATTTAAAATATATTTAATTAAATATTATAGGTGGGTCTTTGACATCCAAGTAACGGTATTATAGTCTGAAAATAATAGTTACTGTGCATTGCAATGTTTTATTTAATACTTGATTTAAGTAATGGTATTATAGCCTGAAAACCCCCAAAAAATAGACCAATTAAAAGAGTATGGTAAAAACTAATATTTTCTCTTTTTATTGTTTTATTATATATACTCTTTTTAAATTTACTAATCTAAAGTTTTATAAGTTTAAAATTTAAAATATATTTAATTAAATATTATAGGTGGGTCTTTGAAAAATCCAAGTAATTCTAGTCAGGAAAATATTTCTTCTTTTATAAAAGATAATAAAAAAGCTATTATTGTATCTTTTATAGCTATTGCAGCATTAACATTTATAATTATTTTTTTATCAGGTATTGATGATATTTTTAATGCTTTAGCTAGGACTAATCTGTGGATATTAGGATTAACCTTTATAATAGAAATCGTAATTATTCTTCTTTGGTCTTTAAGATGGAAATATATTTTAAATAGGATGGGTAGCTTTCCAGATTTTCAAAATATTTTAGGAATTTTACTTACTAGTCAATTTGGAAAAAATATTACTCCTGGTTCTGTTGGTGGTGAACCATTAAGAGCATATCTTCTAACAAACTATGATGGTACAGATATTGAGGTTAGCTTAGCTTCTACATTTGTAAGTAGAGTTTTTGAAATGCTTCCATTTATAATTCTCTCTTTAATTTCTATATTCTCATTATTTTTCTGGGAAATAGACTTTTATTTAAAATTATTTTTTATATTTTTAATAATTCTAATGATTATAGCTTTTATTTTTATTATTTATATTGGGATTAATAAAGAAAAATCTGAGGTTATGATTGTTAAAATATTGAATATTATTTCTCCTATTGTTAAAAGGATTTTTAAAGAGAAATTTGTTTATGATAATATTAAGGATCAACTAATTGATTATGCAAATAATTTTAGTGAAAGTTTTAGAATTATTGTTGAAGATAAGAAATTTTTTGCTACTGGTGCAAGTTTAGCATTAGTTGCATGGGTACTTGATTTATTTAATACATATTTAGCATTTCTAGCTATTGGAGTTCATGTTCCAATTCCTCCATTTATTATAATTTTTACAATATCTATAGTAATATCTTTTATTCCAATTTTACCTGGATCATTAGGTATCACTGAAATTATAATGATTGTATTATTTGCATCTATTGGTATAAGTGCATATAATGTATTTGCTGCAAGTACTCTTGAGAGATTATCTTCTTATATTTTCCCAACTTTACTTGGAATAGCTACTTCATTTTATTATACTAAATTTGGTTTTAGAAATAAAAAAAATTAATTTTATAGTTATTTACCTAATATTTTTTAATTAATTTAATATCTATATATAATATATGAAAAAGTTTAGTAACACACTATAATATAAAAATATTTAAAAAATTTGATAATATTATATTTTAAGATTATTCAGTAAATATTAACCTTTTTTAAACTATTTTGTGCTTATTTTCATTTAAAACTCCTGAATCGATAAGTTTAATTACAATGCCAAACAATATCAGATATAAGGTTTTTCATCAATATATTAATGGGATTTTCATTTTTGTGAGTAAATAAATGGATTAATTCCATTATATTTAAAAATCCGATACTTTGTTTATTAATTTAAGATAGGATGTTATAATGATTAGTTTAAAAGATGTTCCAGGAATGGAAGTTATTGATAAAGAAGGAAAAAATGTTGGTAAAGTTAAAAAGGTAGATTTTGATATTGAAGAAGGGAAAATCAATACTATAACTGTGTCTTTTCATAAGGGTTTTTTTTCTCATGAAAAAGAAATAATAGGTTTCAAAGAAATTAAAAATATTTCTGATAATGTTTTATTAGATATTGAAATATTTACAGGTGATTAATTTTTTTTAAGAGTTGTTTAATATGGATATTAACGAAATATTAGGTATGGATGTTGTTGATGACATAGGTCAAAATGTAGGTACTTTAGAAGATATTTTTTGTGATAGTACTGGAGTCGTAAATCATTTTATTATTAAATTAGACAAAGGACTATTTAATAAAGATGATCATGAAGTAAAATTCAGTGAAGTTACAAGTATTAAAGATGTTATTTTATTAAATATAAAAATAGATATGGATTAAGATTATAAAATATTACTTACTTCTTTGATATTATTAATAATCTTAATATCTAAATTTTCATTTTTAATTTTTTCTTTTTCTTCTTTTGTTATTTTAGAATTCACAAGTATTGCATTCATTCCAGCATTAACTGCACCCATCACATCTTCTTCAAATTTATTACCAATCATTATACATTTTTCAGGGTTACCTTTCATTCTTTTTAATGCTTCTTCAAAGATATAAGGGCTTGGTTTTTCATATCCTACTTCTCCAGATGTTGTTACTTCATCAAAAAAAGGATATAAATTTAATCTAACTAATTTTTCCCATTGTTTAATAGTAATTCCATTAGAAATCACACCTAAACGATATCCTTTACTTTTAAGATAGATTAAAATATCATTAGTTTGTGGAAATGGTCTTAGAAGTGAAAATTTTACATTATGATATGTAATCATTCCCATAGCTATTAATAATGGATCTTCTTTCCCTAAAACTCTTTTAGTTAAAATATTAAAATGTTTTTCATAATTAGATCCTTTTTCAGCTATTATTTCTTTTAATAAAATATAGGCATCTTCTTTTTGTAATGGAAGTCCATTTTCAACCATTAAATTAATAGCTGCTTTTCTAGCCATTAAAGCAAAATTAGAGGTATCAAGCAATGTATCATCAATATCAAAAAATACTACTTTGTCCATTTTTGCACCTATAATTGATTTTATTTTTCCGAGTATTTAAATTTTAGAAAAAAGCATCTAAACTTTGTTGTTTTTCACCAGTTGATATATCTTCTAAGTCTTCTTTAGAATATCCTAATGAATCCATTATTCTTGAAACTGCAGGAATTAATTGATTATTTATGTAATATTCTTTATCATATTCATAACCTTCACTATAATCATAAGGAATAGCTTTATCACTAATTGAACCTTTTCCTTTAACAACAACATATTGGATAATAGTTCCTCTACTTATTTTTATTCCATGATCTTCTAATCTTTTTGCAGCAACAACATGTGGACCTATTTGCTTGTAATCCTGTAATCTTTTAGTAATCTGTGTGTGTATGATAAGCTCTTTCATATCAACATCACCAGATTTAAGTCTTTTTAGAACTTTTTTAACAACTTCAATAGCCTTTTCAACATCACCTTCTTTTAAAATTGCCATTAAAATTTTTTCTTGTGTTTCTTTTGCAATAGGAGCCCAATCTCTTCTAACAAGCTCTAAACCCTTAGCTATTATAGTACCATCTTCTATAACAGCATATCTTTTTTTACTTACAAAAAATCCCCTTCTATAAAATCCTTCATATTCTAATTCCATACTTTCAGGTAAATTAGAATTCAAATCTTTTAAAAACTTTTTTGCTTGAGCTTTAATTTCTTTTTCAATAGCTATTTGTTCTTTTGATTCATTTTGCAAAATTGCACCAAAAATATTTTTATTATATTTAATTATGTTTTATTTGATATATGATTTTTTTTATTATTAAGAGTCTTGGGCAAATGGGTGTATTATTTTTTGAAAGTTGCAGTAGAAGGATGTTTTTGAGATTTGGAATTTTGTCATAATTTTTGAAAAGAGAGGGTCAGTGAAAAATGGCTATAAATCATGAAAATTTTATAGAGGCAAATTGAAAAGTATGTTTTCCAGTTTGAAAACTGGAAATTTTTCTGAAAATCTTTTTGAAAAAGGGGTAGTTTCCCTAGTTTTTTTAATACTTTTTCACTTTGACGTTTTTGAGTTTGAGAATATACTTGTTTTATATTATAAGAGACTGCCATTAAATGCGATTCATTTTGTATCTTTTCTTTTCCTCTTTGTTCTAATTTATTTAAATCATCTTGCTTTTTTAATACTCCAAAAACAGGTTCCACATAGAGGTGCATTCTTTTACTATATTCTTTTTTTCCTTTAGCACTATTCATTTTTTTAATCATATTTTCTTCTAATTCATCATTGTATTCAGAAATTATTTTAATATTAGATTTTGTACATTCATCTTTAACCAGGTATGATTTACATTTTTCTGTATAATATAACCGTCTTGATTTATTTTCATACTTGTAAGTTCTTTGATAAGGTAATATTTCTCCTTTGGGACACTTATATTGGTTTTTTTCTTCATTATATTCACAAATAGTTTTCATGATAAGGATTTTCCTGTTTTTTACCCGTGTTTTTTACGAGCTTGTTTTTGATTGGGTATGTAACCATCCATGGAATTTGTTCATTTAAAAATTTTGAAACAACATATTAATTATGAATATAAATCACTCAATACCCACATAAATAAAGATAAAATCATAATAATAAAATTAAGCAAAAATATTATTTTTAGAATTTGATAAATATACAGTTACAGAAACCACTTAAAATATTAAATGACTCATCTACTACTAATAAAAATAAAAAAAAATAAGTAGAATTTAATTATATTATCCTACTTTTATCACAACATAATTACTTTACATCATCCATTATATAGGTAAAACTTTAATAGAATTACTTACTTTTAAACCATCAGCTCCTGTTGCAGTAATAATATAATCACCAGAATTAAGATTAATACTTAAAGTAGCAACACCATTAGAATCAGTAATTTTAGTATAAAATACTCCATTAATATTAAAACTAACAGTGGAATTAGCTAAAGGATTACCTTGACCATCTAAAACAGTAGCATTATAGTGTGTATCATTTTTATAATATTTAACTATATCCTCACCACTAATTGTTGATAAAACTTTAATAGAATTACTTACTTTTAAACCATCAGCTCCTGTTGCAGTAATAATATAATCACCAGGATTAAGATTAATACTTAAAGTAGCAACACCATTAGAATCAGTAGTTCTAGTATAAAACACTCCATTAATATTAAAACTAACAGTAGAATTAGCTAAAGGATTACCCTGACCATCTAAAACAGTAACATGATATTGTGTACCATTTTTATAATATTTAACTATATCCTCACCACTAATTGTTGATAAAACAGTAACATTATTACTTATATCTAAATCATCATAATTTACAGTAACAATATAATTACCAGGAAGTAAATTAATATTCAATGTAGCTACCCCACTATTATTAGTAGTTCGAGTATAAAATACTCCATTAATATTAAAACTAACAGTAGAATTAGCTAAAGGATTACCCTGACTATTTAAAATAGTCACATGATATTGTGATCCATTACGATAGTACTTAACTAAATCTTTTGAAATAATAGTTGAAAAAACAGTTAAATTAGTATTTAAACTTGCATTACCATAATTATTAGTTCCATTAAAGTAAACACCTACAATGTAATCACCAGGATCTAAATTAATGGTTAAATAAACTGTCCCATTTTCATTTGTGACTTTTGTATATGTTACTCCCTTTACAGTAATATAAACTGTTTGATTAGCTAAAGGATTACCATTAATATCAGTTAAAACTGCAATATACCTTGTTCCATCACGATAAAACATAATAATATTATCCGCATCAATAATTGTATCAATTATAGTACTATTTGATTTACTGACTTCAAATTGCACAGTATTATTAGTGCTTGTGTAATTTTGACTTCCATTGTATGTAGCATTAAGAATATAAGTATTTGCTGGTAATTTATCAATTGTAATATCTCCTTTACCATTAGTAACTATCACATTATAATTTTTACCATTTACAGTTATAATAACTGTTCCATTTAAACCAACACCATTACTAGTTAAATTAACATAAACAACAACATCTTCACCATAAACTACATCATCTACAGTAACATTTAATAATGGAGTAACTCGAACTGTTAGTATTCCTGTATTTATAGTAAGGTTATCTCCTCCATTGTATGAACCATTAATTAGATAAGATCCTACAATGTTCGGTGTATAATTGATTTGATATATTCCATTAATATAATAACTTAAGTTAATAGATCCAAGTATACTATTTTTTAATGTTATATTTTGACCTACGATAATATTACCCATATCATCTGTTAAAGTAGCATTTAAAATAACACTAACATTATAAACAGCATACAAAGTAGAATTACCCATAATATCTAAATAAACAATACTATCAATATTATCATTATTATAAATTTTAGCTTTATTTAAACTATTAAACATAGTATTATTTTTTAAAAACAATAAACCATCATTATATATTAAGTATCTAATATTAGAACTATTAAAATCATTATTAATAAGCTTTAACTTATTGTTATTAAATATTACAACACCATAAATAGCATTATTACCATTAAAAGAAGAACCACTCACGACACCATTATAATTATAAATCGCACCACCATAAACTGCACTATTATTTGTGAAATCAGAACCAGTAACATTCCAATCATTAGTTGCAAGTATTGCACCACCATCCTGCTTTGCGGTGTTGCCTATGAAATTAGAACCAGTAACATTCCCATTACCTGCATATATTGCACCACCACTTTTTGCGGTGTTATTTGTGAAATCAGAACCAGTAACATTCACATAAGTTGCATATATTGCACCACCACTTATTGCGGTGTTGTTTGTGAATTTAGAACCAGTAACATTCACATAAGTTGCATATATTGCACCACCACTATATAATTGTGCGGTGTTGTTTATGAAATTAGAACCAGTAACATTTACATTCTTTGCATATATTGCACCACCAGAAGCTTTTGCGGTGTTGCTTGTGAAATTAGAACCAGTAACATTCACCTTATTATCTGCACGTATTGCACCACCAGAAGTATTTGCGGTGTTGTCTATGAATTTAGAACCAACAACTTCCACATTATTAGTTGTATATATTGCACCACCAGCCTGGTTTGCGGTGTTACCTGTGAAAGTAGAACCAATAACATTCACATCAGTTGCAAATATTGCACCACCATAATAATTTGCGGTGTTGTCTATGAATTTAGAACCAGTAACATTTACATTCTTTGCATGTATTGCACCACCATAATTATTTGCGACGTTATTTGTGAAGGTGGTATTTATTATTTTTAAGTTGTTTGTTTGTGTGTATATTGCTCCTCCATTATTTGTTGTTTTTCCGTTTATTAAATTCAGATTTTTTATTGTTACATTTTCACCAGTTATTTGAAATATTCTTGCTTCATTATTACCATTTATGGTGTATCCTTTACCATCAAGAACATAATTATCATAATTTACCTTAACACCATCTACATAAGCAGTGTCAATATTATTATTGAATTTATAATCTTTATCTAAATCAACATTATTTTGATTGTTGTTTATTGTATTTTGTAAATCTGTGAAGTTTCCTTCAGCACTTACAGTATTTATACCTAATAGTAATACAAATATTACTATTAATATTTTCAATATCCTCTTTTTAAATATCATAATATATAAACCTCCATAAATAATAATTATATACGACATTAATTATATAATTTATGTAATAATCCACGAGGTCAGTGTCAATTTGTTAGCTGGTTTTTTATGGAGTTTTCCCATCGTTGTGAGTGGTTGTAGATTTGGTTCATGAATCCTATTCCTGTTTTGTATTTATTCTTATCTGCTCTAGGCATAGTATTACTAATATAATTTTCAGTTTTATTGTTAGTTTTTGTTAAACGACCTATAGTCTGAAACCTATTTTTTAGCAAACTATTTATATGATGACATTATAATTTAGTAATATGAAAAATAATTCTAGTTCATCAGTTGAAAAGCATATTAGTGAAGAAAAGCTTCAGGAACAAATTAAAAAATTAGAAAAAGTTGCTAAAAAGGTAAATAGGTTGCAATTTATCCGATTATAGTGTGTTACCCAACTTTTTCATATAAATGCATGTTTTATTTATATATAGGTATTAAATTAATTAAAAAATATTAGGTAATCAACTATAAAATATTTTTTTTTGGAGTTAGATATGTTTTAATGGGTTAAGATATTATTGTTGTTTAATTTTTTTTTATTTGGAAGTTATGTTATAGGAAATATTATAAGTATGATTTTTTTTATTAATTGATTCCTTATTAAATAATTATTGTATGAGTAGTAATCTTCCTGTGAGATAATATTACGTCTTTTTTGTTATTCGTCTTTTTTTAAGCTTTTTTTTAAAAAAAAATGGATTTTGGAATCGTGTGATGCTTTTAGATGGATTAAAATAGTAGTAGATGATACATATTTCTTCATTTAATATAAATCGTGATTTTAAATCCGATACAGGTGTTTTTTAGGTGGTTGAATAGGTCTATTTTAGTTTTTATTTTTTTCTAATTTTTCAGGAGTGATTTTATTGTTTTATATGGTTGATATCGCATTCAACATGTTTTTGAATCAATGATATATTTGTTATTTAGTTTTTCTGTTTGTTTTACAATGCTGTCAACCTAACTTTTTATTTTGTTTATTTTTATTTGAATTTTAATATTTTTCTTTTGATTATATCAATTCTTATTAAATTCTATTTAATTCTTTTATTATAACTATTAATTTAGTTATATTTTATTTTAATTATTTTATATAGTTATATTTAAATATAAATAGTTTTATATTAATATATAATAAAATAATCTATTTTTATTTTCTTATTTTTTAATTAGAGTGATTTTATTGGAAGTTTTTTTTTTATTATATTTTGTAGAAATGTATTTTCCGATTTGTGCATAAATTTTAATAGTTTTGTTGATTATAAATATGTAAATAGTGATGTTGCTTTTAAACGTAGTGGAAAATTTAGTTTAAGTTCTGCGATTAAATATCCATTATGTACTATGCATAAAACAACATCTTTGGATGCTAATCATTTTTTTTTTAAGAAAAGAATTAGGGGGACGATACAGTTAATATTACAAAACAAGGAATATCTGATAGAATGCAATATATAGATCCAAGAGTCTACATTGACATGAATGACACTGCAATCAAGCAATTATACAATAATACTGATGAAATGGCTTCATTTAAAGATTTTGTTGTTTGTGCAGTTGATGCATCAATTATAGTTATCTTCTAATATTAGTTACAAAGATATAAGTGAATTAGAACATGCAATATTCCATTTAAAAGAAGTTAACAACAAATTAAACTTAACAAAAACAATAACCGTCTATAATAGAGGATATAATGCAACAGAAATAATCTTACTAACTACATTATTAGACTCATACTTTGTAATAAGAGCAAAAAAAGTCAACATTCAAAAAAACAACAAGAAAAAATGAAAATAAATATTGAAACATTTAAAATAAGCTTGAATAATTCAAAAATAAACAGATTCCATACACAAGAATTAAAAGAATATGCAAGAACAATAAAAAGCATGAAAATACGCATAGTAAAAGTAAAACTAAATAATGGAACAACAGAAACATTAATAACCAAAATACCAGAACAAATAGCACAACCCAGTGAACTAAAAGAATTATATAGTGATAGATGGACTGTAGAAAAAGATTTCAACAGATTAAAAAAAACAAACTACAAATAGAAAAATTCACAGGAAGAAAAAAAATAAGAGTAGAACAAGATTTTATGCGGCAATATTTTCATTTTTAACACACTAATGGCAATAAAAAACGACGCAGAACAAAATATAACAAGAACACCCAGAGAAAACAACAAACATGAATACCAATACAAAAGCAATATAAATAGACTAATAGGAGAAATCAAAGAACAAATGCCCGCGCTATTAAACAATGATAAAGAAGAAGTACAAAAAAATAGTAGACCACATCATGGAAATAGGAACTAAAGACCTAATTTATACAAAAATAAACC
>Ga0334882_1002138_pt1 | contig 21081 bp, 21 predicted proteins | sample GraSluR1_MG_5_FD_207226 | JGI IMG/M metagenome (GOLD analysis project Ga0334882, IMG submission 207226) | Sludge microbial communities from methane-producing bioreactor in Wageningen University, Netherlands - Granular Sludge_15_04-R1 | ecosystem: Engineered > Bioreactor > Anaerobic >...
GGAAACGACCAGGCTGACCTCGTGGCCGGCGTCGAGCACCGCCTCCAAACACGGCACGGCGAACTCAGGCGACCCCATGAAGACGACGTTCATGCCGCGGCCTCCACGGCGCGCCGCCGCAGCCGCCAGGCCAGCAACCAGCGCCGCCAGGACGGCAAATGGTCGATGAAGAGAATGCCCTCGAGGTGATCGATCTCGTGCTGCAGGACCCGCGCCAGCAGACCCGTCGCGTCGAGCCGGCGCCGTTCGCCGGCGAGGTCCGAGTATCGGACGCGGACGTCCCGTGGCCGCCAGAGATTCAGAAAGAGACCGGGAAACGAGAGGCAGCCTTCCTCGAAGCCGACGACGATGCGGCCGCGGTCCTCGATCACTGGATTGATCAGCACGAGCGGCGCCGCGTTCCTGACAGCCGGATCGCGGCAGACAAGGAGCCGCCGCGCGTCCCCCACCTGCGGCGCCGCGAGGCCGACGCCGCCGGCGGCCAGCATCGCCCTCTGCATGCCGGCCGCCAGCGCGCCGACGTTCTCGCCCGCAGCCACGTCGCGACATCGCCGCCGCAGGCGCGGATCGCCGTGCAGCAGGATGGCAGGATTCGCGGGAGATTCGACGGCGGCGTCCGACAAGATCAGGCCTTCTTCTGCAGCACCGCGCCGATCGCGTGCTTGGCGATCTCCACTTTGACGTTGTCGCTGATGAACGCGACGACCCGGTCCTCGTGCACGTCCTTGACGGTGGCGAACAGCCCGCCCGTCGTCACGATGCGGTCTCCGTTGCGCAAGGCGGCGATCATCGCCTGTTTCTGACGCTGCTGCTTCTGCTGCGGCCTGATGATCATGAACCAGAAGATGGCAAAGATCAGCGCCATCATGCCGAACATGTACATGGGATTGCCGCCGGAACCTTGTCCGCCATCGGTGGGCGGCGAAGCCATGGCCAAGAAGGTCAGCAGGGACACGACGGAACTCCTTCGGTTGGTGACGTTCTTCGACGCCAGCAGCATCGGCGCCGCCGGACGGCATCACGCCAATAATGAGCCCATCCCGCGCGGCGGGCAACCGTGAACCTTGCCGGCGGTCAGTTGGCCGGCTTGCTGCGGCGACGGCCGCCCGGCGGCCGCCGCGCCGCCCGGGTTTGGCGGTCCGTTTCGCCGTTCTGCCAGCGCTGCGTCGTCGCGCGCGCGTAGGCCGTGAGCTGATCGGCCGCAATGGCGGCGCGGATGCCGCGCATGAGGTCCTGGTAGAACCACAGATTGTGTTGGGTCGCCAGCATCGGGCCCAGCATCTCGCCTGCCTGAAAGAGGTGCCGCAGGTAGGCCCGACTATGGCGCCGGCACGTGGGACAGGCGCACTGCGGATCGAGCGGCCGCTCGTCCCGAGCGTAGTCCAGATTCTTGACCACCAGGCGCCCGTCCCACGTCAACACCGAGCCGGTGCGGGCCATGCGCGTCGGCAGCACGCAGTCGAACATGTCGACCCCGGCGAGCACCGCGGCCAGGATATCGTCCGGGAACCCGACCCCCATCAAGTAACGCGGTTTCGCAGCAGGCAACAGCGCGGCCGCCACCGCGGCCAGCTCGTGCAGCACCGGTTTGGGTTCTCCGACCGAAAGGCCGCCGATCGCGTAGCCGGGCAAATCCAACGCGCCGATTTCTTCGGCGGCTCGCCGCCGCTCATCCGGCAGGATCCCGCCCTGCAGAATCCCGAAGAGGACGCGCTCATAGGCGCCCCGCCGGCAGCGGCCGCCCGCGCCAAAGGCGTCGACGCACCGCCGCAGCCAACGTCCGGTGCGGGCTGCCGCGGCGGCGACCGCTGCGGGCTCGCTCGCGGCCGGCAGGCAGTGATCGAACGCCATGACGATGTCCGCGCCGAGGCTCAACTGGATTTGCATGCTGAGCTCGGGCGTGAAGAAGAGGCGCGCGCCGTCCAGGTGAGACTGCACCGCCACGCCGTCCTCGGTAACCTTGACGCGCTCGTTGAGCGAGAACACCTGGAAACCCGCGCTGTCGGTCAACACCGCGCCGTCCCAACCCTGGAATCGGTGCAGCCCTCCCAGCGCTTCGATCAGTTCATGCCCCGGGCGCTGGTAGAGATGGTAGGTGTTGCCGAGGATCAAGTTGGCCCCGGTGGCTGCGACCTGCTCGAAGGTGGCCGCCTTGACCGAGCCGGCGGTCCCGACAGGCATGAACACGGGTGTCGGCACGTCGCCGTGCGGCGTATGCAGGCAGCCGAGGCGCGCAGCGCCGCCACGGTCTTGGTGCAGCACTGCGAATTGAAACGGACGGTCGCTGAGCGGGCTCATGCCGGGCCTTCCTCGGCGGGCAGGATCAGCATCGCATCGCCGTAGCTGAAGAATCGCAGCCGCTGCGCGACGGCCTCACGATAAGCGGCGCGCCAGGTGGCCTCGCCCGCGAACGCCGCCACCAACCGCAACAGGCTCGATTCCGGCAGATGGAAGTTGGTCAGCAGACCGTCGGCGGCAGCAACTTCGGCCGGCGGCTGGATGAACAGGCGCGTCACGCCCCGCACCGTCCAGCCGTCCGCCTCCTTCAGCGCACTGCCGGTGAACACCGGCGCCGGGTCGCCGGCCGCATCCCACGCTCGCTGGCCGCCGACCGCCGCGCCGGCCTCTAGTTGCAGGCCCGCGACCGTCTCGAGCACCCGCAAGCTGGTGGTGCCGACGGCGATCACGCGGCCGCCGCGCCGGCGGCACGCCGCCACCGCGGCGCCGGTCGCCGCGGGCATCGTAAAAAACTCCGGATGCAGGCGACCCACGGCGATCTGCGCCGCCGTCGGCGGCCGAAACGTGCCGGGACCGACGTGAAGCGTGATGAAAGCGAGCTCGACGCCGGCGGCCGCGAGCGCCGCGAGCAACGGGCGATCGAAGTGCAGCCCGGCGGTCGGCGCGGCGGTCGAGCCGGCCCCCGTCGGGTCACGGCGCGCATAAACGGTTTGGTAGCGCCGGCGATCGCCCGCGCGGCGTTCGGCCGCATCCTGCGCGCCGAGATCGCGGCGGATATAGGGCGGCAAGGGAACGCCGCCCCAGCGCTCGGCGATGGCGAGCAGATCCTCGCCGTCGGCGGCGGCGACCCGCACTTCGCCGTCGCTCGCCGCGCCGATGATCCGCAGGCGCGGACCGGCGGTAGCTGGCGCGTCGAACGCGGTAACCTCGAGGTCGACGCCGTCGCGCAGGCGCCGCGCGGGCCTTGCCAGCGCCAGCCAGGCGCCGCGCGCGTCGGTCGCCGCGGCCCCGGCCGGCAGCCCGTCGGCGACCGACACGGGGGCCAACAGCAGCAGTTCGACGCGGCCGCCACTGCCGGGCCGGCGCGTGTAGAGACGCGCGCAGAAGACGCGGCTGTCGTTGGCCACCAGCAGATCGCCCGGCCGCAATAGCGCCGGCAGATCCCGACAACGGCGGATCGCGATGGCCGACCCCTGCCGCCGCAAGACCATCAGCCGCGCATCGCCCCGCCGGGGCGCCGGGTGCTGGGCCACGAGTTCCGGCGGCAGGTCATACGTGTACAACGTGGGGTTCTTCATCATCAAAGAAGGTCGGGCTGCGCCGAACCGGCGCCCGCCGGCGGCGGCAGCCCCAGGTGCTGCCAGCCGCGCAGGGTGACCTCGCGCCCCCGCGGCGTTCGTTTCAAGAGTCCGCACTGGATCAAAAACGGCTCGACCACGTCCTCGAGCGTATCGAGTTCCTCGCCCAGCGAGACGGCGAGATTCTGAATCCCCACCGGTCCGCCCTGGAAGTGCTCGCAGATGACCTGCAGGAAGCGCCGGTCCAGGGGCTCCAGGCCGAGTTGATCGACGCCGAGCTGAGTCAAACCTTGGTCCGCAGCCTCGCGATCGATGGCAGACCGGCCGGCGACCTGCGCGAAATCGCGGACCCGGCGCAGCAGCCGGTTGGCCGTGCGCGGCGTGCCGCGGCTGCGGCGGGCGATTTCGAGAGCCCCGTCCGGATCGATGGCGACCCGCAGCAGACCGGCCGACCGAGTGATGATCGTGGCCAGATCGTGCGGCGGATAGAAGTCCAGATGGCAGACGATGCCGAAACGGCTGCGCAAGGCCGGCGTGATCAGACCCGCGCGGGTCGTCGCGCCCAGCAGCGTGAACGGCTCGAGCTGGAGGTTGAAGTGCCGGGCGCCGGGTCCCTTGTCCAGCACCAATTCGACCCGCCAGTCCTCGAGCGCCGGGTACAGATGCTCTTCGATGACGCGCGGCAGGCGGTGGATCTCGTCGATGAACAGGGCGCGGCGCTCGCTCGGTTCGGAGAGCAGGGCGATCAGCTCGGCGCTGTTCTGGAAGGCCGGACCGCTCGTCAGCCGGATCTCCATGTCCATCTCGAGCGCCAGGATCTGCGCGAGCGTCGTCTTGCCCAGGCCCGGCGGGCCGTACAAGAGCACGTGGTCGAGTACTTCGCCGCGATCGCGCGCGGCGGCGACGAAGACCCGCAGGTTGTCCTTGACGGCCTCTTGCCCGATGAACTCGTCGAAGCTGCGCGGGCGCAGGCTGCGATCGAGCGCCAGGTCTTGAGGCGTCGCCAGAGGATCGGTCCACCTCGGTTCGGCCACGCTCGTCCTTTCTTCAGCGACCGGGCGCCGCGAGCCGGCTCAGCGCCGCCCGGATCCAGGCCGGCACATCGTGCAAGAGGTCGGGATGCGCCAGATGCGCTTGTCGCAGCAGAGACTCCGCCTGCATCGCCGGCAGGCCCATGGCTTGAAGCACCTGGACGGCCTCGCCCAACGTGTCGCCCGGCAGGCGCTCGACGGCCTCGTCGCCGCCGGCGAGCCCGCTGTCGCCGAGTCCCGCCGGCACGCGCTGGCCCAATTCCACCACGAGGCGGGCGGCACTCTTCTTGCCGATGCCGGGCAGCCGGGCCAGGGCGCGCTCATCGCCGGTCCGCAGGCAGCGGGCGATCTCGGCCGGCTCCGCGCCCGACAACATATTGAGCGCCACGCGCGGCCCGATGCCCGACACGGAGATCAAGAGGCGAAACAGCGCCCGCTCCTCGCGCGCGGCGAATCCGTACAGCGTCCAGGCATCGTCGCGAACGACGAGGTGAGTCCACAGACGCACCGTCTCGCCGCAGGCCGGCAGGCGCGCGGCGCCCCGCTCGGACAGGAGCACGTCGAGACCCACGCCGCCGCCGGCAATGGCGACCACGGCTTCGCGGCCGCCTTGCTCCAGCACGCCCTCGATGAACGCGATCATGCGCGCCCCTCCGCCGCACGGCCGACCGGCAGGCGCCCCCGACTTTCGTGCGTCAACGCGACCGCCAGCGCATCGCTCTCGTCGAGCGCCGGCAGCTCAGCGAACTGCAGCAGCCGGCGCACCATGAAGCGGACCTGGTGCTTCGACGCTTGGCCGTTGCCCGTCAAGGCCTGCTTGACCGCTCCCGGCGCATACTCGTAGACCGCCAGACCTCGCCGCGCGCCGGCCAGCAAGGCGGCGCCGCGCGCGTGGCCCAGGATCAGGGCGCTGCGCGCATTGCGAGCCTGGAAGAGGCTTTCGACCGCCATGATCTGAGGCGCGTAGCGGTCGATGATCTCCGCCAGTTGTTCGTGGATCACCAGCAGGCGCGCCGGCAGGTCCAGTTGGCGCCCGGGACGGACGACGCCCGACGCCAGATATCGCAGCGCCGGCCGCACCTGGACAATGCCCCAACCGGTGGCGTGCGAACCGGGGTCGATGCCGAGAATGCGGGTGCAAGCGGCCATGGTTCCTTCCCGGCGGCGGACCGCCCGCCCGGCGGCGCTGCGGCCAACGCAGCCCGGGCGCACCGACACGGTCGCAGCAACCGGTTCAGTTGTCCAACTTGGCCAGCAGGTCGTCGGCGATGTCGTAGTTGGCCGAGACCTTGGATACATCGTCGAGGTCGTCCAGATAGCCGACCAGACGCAGCACCGCGCCTGCTTCCTGCTCGTCGGTGAGTTCCACCGTCGTACTGGCCTCCATGACCAGCTCGGCGCTGAATACCGGCAACCCCGCCGCTTGCAGGGCGGCGGCCACCTGATGCATCTGCTCCATGGCGGTCGTGACGACCACGCCGCCGTCGGCTTCTTCGACATCCTCGGCGCCGTGCTCGATCGCGACTTCCATGGCGCGGTCCGTGTCGATCGCCGCCGACTCGTGGCGAACGACGATCAGGCCCTTGCGGCTGAACAGGTAGGAAACGCAACCGGTCGAACCGAGCTTGCCCCCGTACTTGGTGAAGACGTGGCGCACCTCGGCAGCGGTGCGGTTCTTGTTGTCGGTCTGGGTCTCGACGAGGATGGCGACGCCGCCCGGTCCGTAGCCTTCGTAGTTGATTTCCTCGTAGGTCACACCGTCGAGTTCGCCCGTGCCGCGCTTGATGGCCTTGTCGATCGTGTCGCCCGGCAAGTTGGCGGCCCGCCCCGTGGTGACGGCCGCTCGCAGGCGCGCGTTGCCCTCGGGATCGCCCCCGCCCTCGCGCGCGGCGACGGTGATCTCGCGAATCAACCGCGTCCAGACCCGAGATCGCTTGGCGTCCTGCGATGCTTTGCGCCGCTTGATGTTCGCCCACTTGGAGTGACCGGACATGCCGCTGCCTCCTTATTCGCTCTTGCTGCGGCTGGCCCGATACTCGTCGACGAGGCGCTTCTGCACGTCGCCTGGGACCTCAGCATAATGCGAGAAGGTCATGGTGAAGGTGCCTGTGCCCTGCGTCATGGCGCGTAGGGCGATCGCGTAGTGGTACAGCTCGTCCTCGGGCACCTGCGCCACGACCACCTGGTACGGTCCATCGGACTCGCTGCCCTGGATCGCGCCGCGGCGGGTGGAAATGTCGCCCATCACGTCGCCCATGTAGTCCTTCGGCACCACGATGCGCACGTTCATGATCGGCTCGAGGATGGCCGGCCGCAACTGGGCCGCGTCTTCCTCGACCGCTCTCTGCAGGGCGATGCGGGCCGCAGTCTTGAACGCCGCTTCGCTGGAGTCGACGGCGTGATAGCTGCCGAAGAAGAGCGTGACCTTGATGTCGACCATCTCGTAGCCGGCCAAGAGGCCGTCGACCAGCGTTTCCCGGCAGCCTTTCTCGACCGCAGGAATGAACTTGTTGGGGACCACGCCCCCGACGATGCCGTCGATGAATTCGAAGCCGGCGCCCCGCTCGTTCGCCTCGATGCGCAGGTGCACATCGCCGAACTGGCCGCGGCCGCCGCTCTGTTTCTTGTGCCGGCCCTGCTTCTCGGTCTTGCCCTTGACCGTCTCCTTGAAGGCCACCCGCGGCCGGAAGCGGTCGATCTCGACGCCGACGCTGCGTTTGAGCTTGTCGAGGATGTAGGCCGTGTGCATGTCGCCCTGGGTCACCAGCAGCGACTGCGAGAGCTGGGACTGATGGCGCAGCTCGAACGTGGGGTCTTCCTCGTAGATCTTGTTGAGGCCGACGGACATCTTGTCCTCATCGCCCGCCGTGCGCGGCTTGATCGCCTCGGCGTTGGTCGGCACCGGGTAAGGAATCGGCGGCAGCGCAAAGGCGCCCTTCGCAGTCAGCGTGGCGCCGGTGCCGGTCGCCTTGAGCTTGGCCGCCAACACGATGTCGCCCGCCGCCACGGACTCCAGCTTGTCCTTCTGCTTGCCGACCGCGGCGAACAATTGCCCCAGACGTTCGCTGTTGCCGTTCTGCACGACGAGGTTGTCGCCGCTGCGCGCCTGTCCGCTGAGCAGACGCAGCCAGACCACATCGCCCCCCTGGGCCTCGTACTGTTTCTTGAAGGCGAAGATGAGCGGCTCGCCGGTGGGGCTGCAGGCGAACACCGCCGGTTCGTTGGTGTGCGGATTGCGGCCGGCCACTTCCGTCCGGTGCGCGGGACTCGGCAGCAGGTCGACCACCGCGCCGAGCAGCGCCGCGACGCCGATCTCGCTGTCGGCCGCCGTGGCCAGGACCGGGTAGATCGAGCCGGCGGCGATGCCCTGCTTGAGCCCGCGTTGGAGATCCTCTTCGCTGAGCGTCAAGTCCTCGAGATACTTCTCCATCAGCTCGTCGATCGCCTCGGCGGCGGGATCCATGAGCGCTTCGCGGCCGGCTTGAGCCTCGGCCTGCAGCTCGGCGGGAATCTCTTCGACGACGAACTTGTCGCCGGCTTTGACCAACGCCTTCATCGTGATGAGATCGACCACCCCGCGCAACCCCTCCCTGTTGCCGATCGGCAGCTGGAGCGGCACAGCGTTGACGCCGACCCGGTCGCGCACGCTGGCCAGGGCGGCCTGCCAGTCGGCATGCTCCTTGTTCAGCCGGTTGATCACGATGAACGTGGGCACCGCATGCTGGCGCAGCAGACGCCAGAGGCTGTCCGAGGCGACCTCGTAGCCGCCGTCCGCCTTGACCAGGAACAGCGCGCCTTCGATTGCCTGTAGACTCGCGTAGACGTCGCCGCGGAAATCGTCGACGCCGGGCGTATCGATGATGTTCACCTTGCAGCCGTCGATCTCCGTCCAGGCGAGCGAGGCCGACATGGTCTGCTTCTTGTCGATCTCTTCGTCGAGATAGTCGAACACGGAACTGCCGTCGTCGACATTGCCGCGCCGGCCAACCTTCCCGGTCACGTGGAGCATCGCATCGGCCAGGGCGGTCTTGCCGACTCCGTGGGGTCCGATGAGGGCGAGGTTGCGAATCTTCTCGGTCGGGTAATTCTTCAAGGATCGTCCTCCCGGGTCGGCGGCTGCGTCTGGCGGCGAAACACCCTCAGGCAGAGGCCGTTGGCTCGGCGCCTGGGCTCTGGCCCGCCGGCGCGCAAGCGGCGATCAGCCCATTGTTCGCGACGCGCAATAGTAGTGTCCGCCATGGTTTATGTCAATACGACCGCCGCCTGGACAGAGGGCAAGGCTTGTCCGCCGGGCGCCCGTTTCCTAACTTCAGCAAACGGTCCCGTCGCCGCGGAAATCCGTCTGGACACCCCGCGCGGCAGACCTTACCGTTAGTTATGGCCGACGCCCCGCGCGGTCGGCGGTGTTGGGTTGATGGGCCGCGCCACGGCGATGGCCAAGCCGTTTCTCATTACACGGACGAGGTACCCGGCATGATTTCAAGGCTGTACGTGGCGTTGATCTGGGTCACGGCGCTGCTCTTGACCGCGACGCCCGCCACCCCGCAGGACACGGCGGCCGATCCCCTCGAGGCGGAGAAAACGGTCGAACCTGAAACCTGGTCCGATTACTCCGTCAAGGCGTACACGATCCAGTTCTTCGGCGGCCGGTTCGGGGGCGCCGAGTATCTCAGCCTGCCCGCGCAGCCCAATCCGCGCACCCGCGAGGAGATCGGCGCCAATCGCGTCATGGGCTTCGACGGCTCCTGGTGGGAGATCAACGAACTCGACTACAACATCTTCCAGGCGCCGATCAAGCGGATCGAGGACGGCACCACGTTCGGCATGAAGATCGGTTCCTACCTGGCAGACCACTTTCACGTCGACCTCGTATTTTCCTACACGCGGACCGAAGCAGTCTTGACCATGCTGAACACCGAGGATCGCTTCAGTCCTGTCCGCGAGGAAATCGACCGCGACACGAACGTGCAGATCTACCGCGGCGCGCTGCAGCTCATGTACGACCTCGATCAAGCGAACCTGTACGGCTTCCGCCCCTACGTCGGATTCGGTTTCGGCGGCATCATCAATCGCTTCAGCGTCCTCGACGACGTCGGCGAGCTGTACCTCGTCGGCACGCTGGGTTTCCGGCGCGAGATCTCCGGCCTCCTCTCGGGGTTTGTGGAGGGGAACCTGACCACGTTTTCGATGTCCCGGGAGGAACTGCACTACACCAAGAGCGTGACCTACTCGGACATCGCCGCCGGCATTTCGTTCTACCTGGACACCGTGCCCGCCGACATCCGCGCGCAACACGCCCTTCAGCAAGCAGAGAGCAAACGACGGCGTTGAAGCCGCTTGCGCGGCCGCCCCGGCCGCCGCAGCCTCGCGAGCGCGGCGCCGCGCACCTCAGCGGCGGCCCCCACTTGCCGGCGACCAGATAAAAGAAGCCGCCCGGCCTCTAGCCGGGCGGCTTTTCGCGACAGGGCCGCGCGGTTGTCCGCGCGTACGCCCCGGCCGGGGTCAGACCTTCTTGGCGGTCTTCTTGGCTACCTTCTTCTTGGCCTTCTTGGTCGCCTTCTTCTTGGCTACCTTCTTCTTGGCTACTTTCTTCTTGGCCTTCTTGGTCACCTTCTTCTTGGCTACCTTTTTCTTGGCAACCTTCTTCTTGGCAACCTTCTTCTTGGCTGCCTTCTTCACAGCCTTCTTCGCCGTCTTCTTGGCGACCTTCTTGCCGGTAGCCGCCGCTTGCAAAGTTCTCTCCTCCATCCTTGGACCTCGCTTGTCTGGTTGATCCTTTCGTCCGCTTCAGCTCTGCACCCCGGAACCGGGCGGACACTTCTGAGCTTGCAGCAGCGAAGACTACTGAAGCACGTGCATTATCTGGAGACGATAAAAACCATGTCAAGGACCATTCTGTAAGTTTTGAAAAAAAATTCGTCCTACCCTGCCTCGACGATCATGCGCGGGCCGGTCGTCGCGGCGACGAACAGACGTCCGTCACACCGTGAGCACCGCGACGTCGCGTCGCAGAACGCAACCGCGAGGCGACACGAGAAGCAATGCCCGGCGCACGCCGGCGCCGCGGTCGATCGACGCGCCGCGGCGCACACGAGCGAACGCGGCGCGTCGGTCGCGCACCGCCCTCGCCAATAACGCCGAAGGCTCCCGTGTGGGAGCCTTCGTTACGCGCTGGTGCCCGGGGCGGGACTCGAACCCGCACGGCTTGTGGCCACTACCCCCTCAAGATAGCGTGTCTACCAGTTCCACCACCCGGGCCTAGCCAACCCGGCGCCGCTAGAATTCCTGGATCGGGGGCGCCGGCGAATCCGGTTGCAGCACGCCCTGCTCTTGCGCGTTCTCGAGCACGCTGCCGGCGGGTCGGGTCTGCGATCCCGACATCATGAACAGGGACAACGAGGTCACCATGAAACCGATCCCGCACCAGATGGTGACTTTGTGCAGCAAGGTGGTCATCCCGCGCGACCCGAGGATCTGCTGCGGAGCGCCACCGGCTCCCCCAAACGCTCCGGCCAGGCCGCCGCCCTTGCTGGACTGCAGAAGTACTGCAACACTCAGGACAACGCTGACCAAGATGTGGAGAATGACAAACAACACATACATGCCAAAGACTCCCGGAATCTGTCGCCACGACAGAGAAACCCCCTCGCCCACACCGCAGTGGCCGAGGGGATTGGAAGTTAACACAGCCGTTGCCGCATTGTCAACCCGACGCCGGGGGGCGGGACACGGCGCAGTCCAGCTCGCCGCCTGGCCGCGACAGGCGGCGCCGGCTCAGGCCTCGCTCAGCGCCGCGACCCCCGGCAATTCACGTCCGCCCATGAATTCCAGGGAAGCACCGCCGCCCGTCGAGACATGGCTGATCCTGTCGGCCAGGCCGAGCTTGTTCAGCGCCGCGATGCTGTCCCCGCCGCCGACGACGCTCGTCGCCCCTTGGGCCGTGGCCGCGACGACGGCGTCGCCGATCGCCTTGGTCCCTGCCGCAAAGACCGGGATCTCGAAGACGCCTAGCGGCCCGTTCCAGAAGAGCGCCCGCGAGCGCGCGACGATCTCGGAGAACGTGTCGATGGTTCGCGGACCGATGTCGAGTCCTTGCCAGCCGTCTGGGATATCCGAGACCAGCACCTGCCGGCGTTCGCCGTTCGCGCTGAAATCCGTCGATATCGTGACATCGGTCGGCAGCACTAGCTTGCCGCGCGTCTGCCGCGCTTTGTCGAGGATCGCCGCGGCAACTTCCAGGCTGGGCGCGTCCAACAGACTGTCCCCGATGTTCAGTCCGCTCGCTTTCAGGAAGGTGTAGATCATGCCGCCGCCGAGCAACAGGTGGTCGACGCGTTCGAGCAGATTGTTGATCACCTCCACCTTGCCCTCGACCTTGGCTCCGCCCAGAATCGCTGTGAACGGCCGCACCGGAGCGTCGAGAAGGCCGCCGAGGAACGTGATCTCGCGTTCCATGAGCAGGCCGGCGTAGCGGCGCTCGAACCGCAGGGCCGCGCCGACGGTCGACGCATGCGCTCGGTGCGCGGCGCCGAAAGCGTCGTTGACGTAGACATCGCCGTGGGCCGCCAGAGCCGCCGCGAACGCGGCGTCATTGGCCGTCTCGCCCGCATGGAAACGTAGGTTTTCCAGCATGAGAATCTCGCCGGCCTGCAGGTTCTTGCGTTTGGCCTCGGCGTCGGGACCGACGGTGTCGACGGCGAACTTGACCGGCACCGTCACCAACTCGGCGAGGCGATCAGCGGCCGGCCGCAGGGTAAACTCCGGTTTGATCTGCCCTTTCGGCCTTCCCAGGTGGCTCATCAGCACCAGGCTGCCGCCGCCTTGCAGCACGTGCCGGATCGACGGCAAAGCAGCGCGGATGCGCGTGTCATCGGTGATGGCGCGATTCTGGTCCATGGGAATGTTGAAATCGACCCGCATCAGGACGCGCTTGCCCCGGGGATCCAGCTGCGCCAAGCTCGCTTTCTTCATGTTACCTCCTGTCTGCGACCGTCCGCCGGCGGCGCCGTCGCCGTCGAGCCGGCCGGCGCAAGACCATGGCGGCAGGCTACCGAGAGAGCCTCGCCGCTGTCAAGCAAGAGGCGCGCGGCCAGACCGAGCGCCGCGCCCCAGGCCACCTGCCAGCCGGCGCTCGCCAACGCTGCCGCCGCCGCAAGGAGGGTGGCGCCCGTCGTCAGCAGGTCGTCCACCAGCGCCAATCGCGGCGATTCACCCGGCCGCGGCGGCCGCGCGGCGAACGCGCCCGCCACGTTGCGCTCGCGTCCGGGCCCGGTCACGTCCTGGCTGGCTTGCTGCCTGGTCGCCCGACGCCTCACCAGGATATCGGCGCAAACCGGCATCGCGGCGGCCCGACCCGCCAGGCTGACCAGCTGCAGGGTCTGATCGAAACCGCGTTGGCGGCGCCGCCCGGCATGGAGTGGCAGCGGCACGAGCGCGGCCGGACCCGCCGCCGCCGCCGCCGCGTGCAGAACCGGCACCAGGATTTCCGCCAGCGGCCGCGCCAGGCCCCGCGCGCCGCGGTATTTCCAAGCACCAATCACGGTGACCAGGATCGCCGATTCGCGGCAGGCGCCCCAGACCGGCAGGTGCGCGCAGGCACCGGCGCATGGCGTCTGTCGCCACGAATCGCGGCAGCGCGCGCAGAGGTGCGTCGCATGCCAAGAGCGCAGGCCGGGCGCCGGGCCCGCAACCCCGGCGGCCCAGGCCGTCCGGCCCCGGCGCGCGCCGCAGGCAGCGCAGATTTCGGGCGCCAGGACGTCGAGCAGCGCCGCGCCGAGAATATGCCAGTGCGGCAGATTCAACGGGTCACCGGCCGTTCGCCCCCGGCCGCGCGCGGGCGACCCATAGCAAGACGTACAATCCCACCCCGAGCAACGTCACGCTGAACCACTGGTTGTTGCTCCAACCGAACAGCCACCGCTGAGTCGGCTCGTAGTAACGGGTGAAATCAACCGCGAAGCGCAAGACGCCGTACAGCAGCAGGAAGCGTCCCATGGTCTGGCCCGGCCGTTCGCTGCGGCGCTCCCACCAGAGCAACAGACCGAACAGCGCGAAGCCGGCCAGCGAGCTGTACAGCTGCGATGGATGCACCCCGACCGCGCCGAAGTGCCGCGTGGCCGGCGCGAAGGCAGGGAAATGCACGGCCCACGGCAGGTCGCAGGGCAAGCCGTAACAACAGCCGGCCAGAAAGCACCCGATGCGGGTGATGCCGATGCCGAGCGCCACCGACGGCAGCATCACGTCGGCGATCCGCAGGAACGACAGCCGGCGGCGGCGGCAGAATACCCAACTCGCCGCGACGGCTAGCAACAGTCCACCGTAGAGGGTCAGGCCGCCCTCCGGAAAGGCGAACACTCGCAACCAGCGTCCGGAAAACTCCTCGAGGTGCGTCAGGACATACACGAGCCGGACGCCGATGATGCTGGTCAGGAGAATCACAAAGCTCAGATCGTAAATGGTCTCGGGCGCGATCTCGTGCCGCCGGCCGCGCTTGAGCGCCAGCCAGATGCCGACCGCGAAACTGACCGCCAGCAGGAATCCGAAACTCTTGACGGGGCCGAGCAGGACGGGATGCATGCGCAACCTCTCAGTCGTCGTAACGGTGCGCGCTCAGGTTCAAGAGCAGCGCCACCATCAGCGAGGACACCAGCAAATTGGAGCCGCCGTAGCTGATCAGGGGCAGCGGTAGGCCGGTCACCGGCAGCAGGCCGGTAGTGATCGAGACGTTCACTACCACGTGAAAGCAGAAATAGCTAGCCACGCCGATGGCCAACAAACTGCCGAACGGACGCCGCGCTTGCGCGGCCAGATCGACCGCCCGCAGCACGAGCAACAAGAACAGACCAAGGATGATCCCCGCGCCGAGCAGACCGAGTTCCTCCCCGGCGACCGAAAAGATGAAGTCCGTGTGGCGCTCCGGCAAGAAGGCCAGCCCCTTCTGCGTCCCCTGCAGATATTGGGTGCCGAACAAACCGCCGGAGCCGATCGCGACCTTCGACTGGAGCGCCTGGTAGCCGGTGCCCATCGCATCGCGACCGGGGTCGAAAAACGTCAGGATCCGCTCCTGCTGATAAGCCTGCAGTCGCGCCCAGACCAGGGGAATCCCCAGCCCGGCGGCAATGTTGCAGACCAGCACGAGCACACTGGCGCTCATGCTCAAGCGCACGGCGTACAACGCCGCGATCACCAGCAGGATGTACAAGCCCCAAGGCCACGGCTGCTCGAGGACGCCCTCGGAGTAGAACATGACCACCGCGCTGATCGCGGCCGAGAGCGCAGTGACGAGCAACAATCCGGAAATCCCGAACCAGAAGATCACGCCCAGCCAGATGCCGAGGAACACCAAGCTCGTCCCGAGATCCGGTTCGCGCAGCACCAGGACGGCCAAGAGCAGGGTCAGACCGAGGCTGCCCAGCGTCGCGGCGATGTGGGAGCGGTCGCCGAGGCGGCGCGACAGCCAGGCGGCGAGCACGATCACGAGCGCAATCTTGGCGAACTCCGACGGCTGCAGGCGGAAGGGACCGATCACCAGCCAGCGGCGCGCGCCTCCGACTTCCGGCGCCAGGGCCAGCACCATCACGAGCAGCGCCGCCACGACCAGATAAGCCGGCCAGGCGGTGTTTTCGACATAGCGCAGCGGCAGCCGGCTGACCAAGCAGACGAGCAGCCAGGAGAACGAGGCCCAGATCAATTGCCGCCAGAAGATGCCCTTCGGCACGTCGACCTGCATCTCGGCGTAGGGACCGACCAGCGGCTCGGTGACCGACCAGAGCAGAGCCAGGCTGAACAGGACCAAAACGACGTAGATCGCCGCCAAGCGTCGTTCGCCGCGCGGCCAGAGCAGCCAGAGCCAGTTCACGGCAGCCTCCGCCCGGATGCCGGTTCGCCGGCGACGCCGTTGTGCGCGAAGAATTGCCGTAGCCAGGCGCCGGCCACCGGGGCGGCTTCGGCACCGCCGCCGCCCGCGTTCTCCAGCATCACCACCACCGCGACCTCCGGCGCCGACGCAGGCGCGTAACACATGAACCAGGCGTGGTTCTGGCCATGCACGTTCTCAGCGGTGCCGGTCTTGCCGGCGACCGCCACGCCCGCCTGACGCGCGGCACGGCCGGTTCCCGCGTCGACGACCTGGCGCAACGCGCGGCGGATCCACTGCATGTGCCGGGGATGAAACGGCAACTCCACCGGCCCGACCGCCGGCGTCTGCCCGCGGACGAAGACCGGCCCCGGCACCTGGCCGTCCACCGCCAGCCGTGCCGCGAGCAACGCCATCTGCAGCGGGGTCACGAGGATCTCCCCCTGTCCGATGGCGTTGTTCAGCAAGACTCCCCGCGTCCACTGGCCGCGGCCGAAACGGCGGTCGTACCACGCCGCCGTCGGGATATTGCCGGCCGCTTCGTCGGGGAAGATGCCGGTGACAACTTCTCCGAGGCCGAAGGCACGCGCGGCTTCCGCCAGCTCGTCGATTTCCAGCCGCAGGCCGAGTTGGTAGTAGTAGACGCCGCAGGAATGCGCCAGCGCAGCAGCGTGGTCCAGGCGACCGTGTCCTTCCGGTTTCCAGCACCGCGCGTAGCGATTGCCGAACTGCATCCCGCCCAGACACGGTTCGAGTGTGCTCGTCGTATCGATCACACCCTTGCGCAACGCGGCCAGGCTGGTGATGGCCTTGTACAGTGAACCCGGAGCGTAAGTGGCCTGAACGATCCGGTTGAAGAACGGTTTCGCCGGATCTTCGCTGAGCTGCCGCCAGCGCTCGACGCTGATCGCAGCGGTCATCAGATTGGTGTCGAACGACGGCAAGCTCACTGCCGCCAGGACCTCACCCGAAGGAATCGCGAGCGCCACCGCGCTGCCGGGGCGGCCCGCCAGCAGCGAATCCATGGCCACCTGCAGCGGCAAGGAGAGCGTCAGCGCGACGTCGCGGCCGGGCTCGACCGGCCGCAGCCAGATCGATTCGCGGCCGACGATGCGTCCGGACGCGTTCACCTCCTCGAGCTTGATACCGGCCACGCCGCGCAACCGGCTTTCGAAGGCGGCTTCCACCCCTCCCTTGCCGATATAGTCGCCGGGCCGGTAATCGAACTCGCCGCCGGCGCGGTCGAGATCTTCCTGGTCGACCTCACTCGTGTAGCCGATAACGTGGGCGAACAACGGTCCCCAGAGGTAGCGCCGGCGCAGGCGCGACTCGACGCGCGCGCCGGGCAGGTGCAAGCGGCGCTCCTCGACGGCCATCAATTGGCTCATCGTCGCGCCGCGGACCAGCGACACCCGGCCCCGACCGCGCCGCTGCTGGTTTTGCAGATCGGCCAGGGTCGGCTCGAGCGGCAACGCGAACCAGGTCAACAGCTGCGTCAACGTCGAGTCCGCTTCGCCGCCCGCGAAGGAGCTGATCGGCACGGTAATGTCCGAATGGAACCGATTGTCGGCCAGCGGAATCCCGTCGCGGTCGGTGATGCGGCCGCGCGGAGCCTGCACGCGAAACTGCAGCTGCCGGTTCTTCAGGGCGCGGTCGCGGAAATGCTCGTGACGCACGAGCATCAGATTGATCAGGTTGCAGACGATGACGGCAAAGAACAGCAGCGCCACCGCCCGGAAGATCCGGCGCCGGACCGGCAGGGCTGCCTTGAAATCCATCCTAGTCCTCCCGGCGCAGGATGCCGAACAGGTCGGCCAGACGCAGCAACGGCACACCGGCCACCGCGGTATACAGCGCTGTCGGCAGCACATCGGAGAACCAGGTGGCCAGGAACGCGTCGTTGCGCTGCCAGCTCTGGACCAACAAGAACAACGTATCGTGGCCGAGGCCAGCGGCAAACAGCAACGCCGCTTCGACCAGAACCAGGCCGTAGATCAGCCGCCCGCGGGTCCAGCCCACGCCGTACCCCAAGAGGACTTTACACAGAGCGTGCAGACCGAGCATGGTCGGCACGGCCAGATCCTGGATCAACCCGAGACTGAAGCCGCCGATCGCCCCGGCCCGCGCCCCGCGGGCCATGGCCAAGAGCACGATCGCGATCACCGTGAAATCCGGCGCCACGTTGCCAAAAGCGATCGCCGGCGCCACCACGCTCTCGCCGAGGACGGCCAACAGCACCCAGGTCAGGGTCGTGCGCACGAACGCCGTCATGGCCTCGCCTCTCGCGCGGCGGCCAGAGGCCTGGCACCGACCACGAAGACCGTTTCATTGCGGTTGAAATCGGCCAGCGGTTGCACGGAGATGTCCTTGAAGATCTGATCGCTCGGCGCGCTCACCTGGCGCACGACGCCGACGCGCAGCCCGCGGGGAACGGGATCTTGCGGCGGTCTGTCGGGTCCGTCCCGCACCTCGGCGATGCCCGCCGTGATCACAAGATCCCCGGGAACGACATCTTCGTCCCGCCCGACGAGTTCGACGACGAAGCGATCGGCCCGCGGTCGCAGGACGCCGACCAGACCGGTGCGCTCGAATTCGACGCCCAGCGCCATATCCGGCGCGCTCAGCAGTTCGACCCACGCCGCCTGCGGGCCGATGATCGTATGGATGCGGCCGAGAATACCGCGCGGACTGATCACCGGTTGATCCGCGCGCCAGTCCAGCGGCTCGCGGCTGCGAATTTGGACCATCGTCGCCAAGCGCGCGCGCTTGCGCGCAACGACCCGGCAAGGCGCGACCGGCGCGTCGAACTGCGACGGCACCGCCGGACCGATCTCGCGGAACTGGTCGGCGAGACGGCGCCGCTCGGCCGCCAGCTGTAGTTCCAACGTCGCGACCTGTGCCGCCAGCCGCTCGTTGTCCGCCCGCACCCGCAGTACGTCTTCGCCGAAGTTGCGCACTTCCAACCACGGATTGATCAAAACGGCCGCGAGCGCATGCGTGATCTGAACTTGCGCGGGATCGGGCAGCACGAGCAACACCAGAGACACGAAGACCAACAGGCCGCCGACGACCTCGCCCGAACCGATCGCGGACTGGGACTTGCGCGTCATGCCTGCTCGGTCAGTTCCTTCCGCCGCGAGCGCCTCAGCGCATGATAACCGGCCGGTACTTGTCGAAATCGTCGAGAATCTTGCCCGTCCCCAGCACCACGCAGAACAGCGGGTCGTCCATGAGGTTGATCGGCAGGTCGGTGTGTTCCCGCAGCAGCTCCGGAAATCCCTTCAACAGCGCGCCGCCACCGGTGAGGACGATCCCGCGATCCTTGATGTCGGCGGCCAGTTCGGGCGGCGTCTGCTCGAGCGCGTGCCGCAAGGCGTCGACGATCTGTTGCACGGGCTCCAACAGCGCCTCGCGAATCTCCGCCGAGGAGATCTTCATTGTGCGCGGTACGCCCGAAACCTGGTACAGGCCCTTCACCTCCATCTCCTGCTCGTCGCCCGCCTTGTGCGCCGAACCGATGGTCTTCTTGATCAACTCCGCTGTCTGGTCGCCGATCAGCAGGTTATGGTTCTTCTTGATGTAACTGACGATGGCTTCATCCATCTCGTCGCCGCCAACTCGGATCGACGTATCGCAAACGATCCCGTTGAGCGCGATGACCGCGATCTCGGTCGTGCCGCCGCCGATGTCGATGATCATGTTGCCCGACGGTTGATCCACCGGCAGACCGACGCCGATGGCCGCGGCCACCGGTTCGGCGACCAGATAGACGTCGCGGGCGCCGGCGTGCTTGGCGCTGTCGCGAACGGCGCGCTTCTCGACCTCCGTGATACCCGACGGCACGCAGATAATAATGCGCGGCGGGACGAAATGACGCTTCTTCTGCGCCTGTTTGATGAACTCGCGGAGCATGTATTCGCAGACCTCGAAGTCCGCGATCACGCCGTCCTTCAAAGGTCGAATGGCCGCGATGGAATCAGGGGTCTTGCCCAGCATCGCCTTCGCCGCGGCGCCCACGGCGTACACCTTATCGGTGGCCTTCTCGATTGCGACGACCGACGGCTCGTTGAGCACGATTCCCTTGCCCTTGATATAGACGAGGGTATTGGCGGTGCCCAGATCGATGGCGATGTCGTTGGTGAACATGCCTTGCAGCCGCTTCAGCATGGATCCGTTCCTTCGCGGTGAAGCCGGCCCTCAGGGCGGTCCGGGCCAGCCAAGCTCCCTGATGCTGACCAATTCGTCGTCGCCCACGACGAGATGGTCCAGCAATTCGATCCCTAGCAGACCGCCGCAGCGCGCCAGGCGTCGGGTCAGTTCCAGATCGTCGCCGCTCGGTCGTGCACAACCCGACGGATGGTTGTGGGCGACGATGAGCGCGGCGGCCTGCAGCGCCACCGCGGGACGAAACACCTCGCGCGGATGGACCAGCGACGCATTCAACGTGCCCACCGAAACCGTCCGCACCGCCAACACGCGGTGCCGGGCATCGAGGTAGAGCGCAAGAAAGTGCTCGCGATCCAGTCCGCCCAGTTCCCGTCGCAGCAAACCCGCCAGGTCGCCGGGCCCGCGCACACGCAGCGCCTGGTCCGGGCCCGGCGCTAGCAGCCGGCGGCCGAGTTCGCAGGCGGCTTGCAGCCGCGCCGCGCGCATCGGCCCCATGCCCGGCAGGCTCTGCAACACTTCGGCCGGCTGCCTGGCGAGCGCGCTCGGGTCGGCATAATGACACAGCAACCCGCGGGCCACCAGCGAGGCCGCCAGCGAACCGCCCGGACCCAAAACCAGCGTCAGCAACTCCGCGATCCCCAGGCTACGCGGCCCGTACCGCAGCAGACGATCGCGTTCAGGCACGTCCGCCGTCGCCTTGCGGCCGCCGGCCGACACGGCCGCCCTCGCCGACCCTTCTCTTAATTCATTGATTTCCAATGACATAACCTCGGCGAAGGCAGGCCGAAAGTAACAGAACACCGCCTCTTCGGCAACAAATATTCCTGTACTTGCGGCGGCGGTTCGTGCCCCGGCCGCGCTCACGGCAGCGCTTGTTCTGATCGCCGGGTTCCACTATCCTGCGTTGGTTGTACCGCGGCGAAAGGTCGAAGCTTGAGCAATGCTGACTGGAAACTCGACGGACCGATCATCGTGCGCAAGTACGGAGGCAGCAGTCTGGCCGACATTCCCCGCCTGCGCGAGGTCGCCAGGGACCTGCGGGCGGCGCGTGCGGCGGGCCAACACCTGGTGGTCGTCGTCAGCGCGATGGGCGATCAGACCGATCAGCTCGTGCATCTGGCCCACGCAGCCAATCCCCAGCCGCCGCGCCGCGAACTGGACATGTTGTTGACGGTCGGCGAGCGGATCAGCATGTCGCTGCTCTCGATGGCCCTGGCCGCCGAAGGGGTGCCCGCGCTCTCGTTGACCGGCTCCCAGGTCGGCATCATCACCGACGCGAGCCACACCGACGCCAGAATCCGGGAGGTCAAGGCGTTTCGCATCCGCGAAGCCCTGGCGGCGGGACAGATCGTCGTCGTCGCCGGCTTCCAGGGCTACAGCGCAGAGACGCGCGAGATCACGACGCTGGGTCGCGGCGGCAGCGACACGACCGCGGTCGCACTCGCGCACGCGCTCGGCGCCGAACGCTGCGAGATCCTCAAGGACGTCGCGG
>Ga0334882_1002139_pt1 | contig 21077 bp, 18 predicted proteins | sample GraSluR1_MG_5_FD_207226 | JGI IMG/M metagenome (GOLD analysis project Ga0334882, IMG submission 207226) | Sludge microbial communities from methane-producing bioreactor in Wageningen University, Netherlands - Granular Sludge_15_04-R1 | ecosystem: Engineered > Bioreactor > Anaerobic >...
GCGATTTACCACTTTGGGCGCCAGGGCAAGATCTTTTTCGCCCATTTCCGCAATCCACGCGGCCAGGTACCGGTCTTTGAGGAAGTCTTCCCCGACGAGGGAGATACGGATATGCTTGCCGCGGTGCGTGCCTATCGCGCGGTGGGCTTCGACGGTGTCATTCGTGTGGACCACGCCCCGGCGATGGTCGGGGACACGCACGACGAGCGCACCTTCGGCTATCAGGTGGGCTACTTCAAGGGCCTGGTGGATGCCGTCGAGATCCTGGATGGCGGGGAGGGGTATTGAGATGCAGCTTACACTGACGATGAACCCATTTGTGGATACGGACCTGCTCTATGCCCAGCAACTGGGCGTCGACTGGATTGTGGCTGAGGTGTCGGATTGGGATGGTGCCACGCTGGCAGCGGCCAAGAACCGGGTGGAGAAAGCCGGATTGCGCCTCGCGGGCCTGGGTGCTTTGCCGGTACCGCTCGTGGCGCAGGCGCTGTCGATCGGACCGGAGCACGAGGCGGCGGTGGCGGGCATCTGCCGCATGGTGACCGACGCGGGCGAGGTGGGCATCCCTTCGCTGGGGTACGCGTGGTCCGACAGCAGTGCGCCGCTCGTGGTCGGTGTGAAGCCGGGGCGTGGAGAGACGGCGCGGACGGTCATCCGGGTGGAAGGCGACGACACTGAGCTTCAGGGATCTGACAGCTCAGTCTCGCCACGTCTCTTGCGCTTCCTCCAGCGGGTGATGCCCGTGGCTGAAGCTGCCGGGGTGCGGCTGGCGTACCGGACCGGCCTCGCCACGGGCTCGTTGAGCCGTGTCGATGAGCTGGATCGCCTCTTCAGCCTAGTGGGGAGCCCCTATCACGGGCTGGACCTCGACCATGGCTTCGTGACGCACGTGTTGGGTCCACGGGCCGGAATGACCTTTGAGGACGTGATCCGGCACTTCGGCGGGGCAGGACGGATCTTCGCCGTGCGGCTGCGCAGCCTGTACACGATGGACGAAGGCGCTGCCGAGATCTTCCCGGATGAGGATCGCGAGGCGACGTTGCGGGCGCTACAGGCCTACCGTGCGACAGGCTTCGACGGACCCTTGTGCCCGCTCGCTGCGCCCGCTATGGCCGACGATACCGCGTGGGGCCACAAGGGTATCGCCTTCCGGATCGGGTATCTGCGCGCGCTGCTGCAGGCGCTGGATCACCATCCGTAACGGTCGGGCGACCAGTCGCGGAGGGTGGTCTCCTGCTTGACCATGATAATCTTGTTGTCGGGTAGGTCCTCCATCAGGACCACGCCGGGCCCGACGATGCTGTAGACCCCGGTCTTAACGCCGGGCATCAGGATGGCGTTGACACCGGTGCGGCAGAAGTCGCCCAGGTAGACCGCGTTGGCGAAATGGTGCGGTCGCTCGCGTCTCCCCTTGACCGTGTGCACGGTCTCTGCGTTGTCGAAGCGCAGCGAGCCGCAGACGGTGGCGGCGCCGAGGTCGGTGTTGCGCCCGATGATGCCCCAGAACTCCATATAGTGGTAGAGGTAGACGGTGTCGAGGATCACGCCGCCCAGCTCCGCGCCGTGGCCCACCACGCAGCGGTTGCCGATGACGCTTCCGCCGTCGATCAGACAGCCGTGGCGAATGCTGCAGCCGGATCCGATCACGGCGTTCCCCAGGATCATCGCACCCTCGACGATCTCTGTGTTATCGCCGACGATCACGTTACCCTCGATCAGCACGTTACGCCCGATCGTGCAGTTCTTGCCGAGCACGACGTGGCCCTCGATGTGGGCCGACGGGTCGATGGCGCTACCCTCACCTAGGTGGTCGGCCTCAATCGCTGAGCAGAGCCGGTCGGCCTGGCGGTGGTTGGCTGCCAAGAGCTGCCAGGGCTTGTCGACGTCGACGCAGGGCGCCGCGGCGTCGATCGCCGCGATCCTCACGCCCGCGCGCAATCCGTCGGCGATCACCATCTCCAGGAAGCCCTCAAGCGGTGGCATCATGCCCACGGGGATGTCCGCCATCAGTGTGGAACAGGCCTCGATCCTAGGCCAGAACGCCGGGGTGAGGGCGTAGGCGCTGATGCGCCGGCCCATCGCCCGCAGCGGATGGCCCTCGACCGCTGCCAGCGTGTCGCCATCCGCCTCGGCGCAGATGTAGTCGTGGTGTTCGCCTTCCTTGAGGCGGGCCAGCAGCACGGCGGGCTCGCCCTGCTGCAGCCGCTTCACCAGCGCCTGCAGGTCGTCGGGCTCGTAGAGGGTGTCACCGTTGAGCACGAGCATATCCCCATCTACATAGGGCTTCACGGCGGCGAGGGTGAATGCGGCGCCCTGCGTCCGTCCGACCTCCACGACGCGCACCCGCTCCCGACCGGCAAAGGCGTGGTTGATCTGCGCGGCGTGAGGCCCGGCGGCGATGATCACCTCGTTCGCCCCGGCCTCAAACGCCGCATCGACCGCCCACGCGGCCAGCGGACGGTTGGCGACCGGCGCCATCACCTTGTTGCGGATCTGGGCATAGGGCCAAAGCCGTGTGCCGTTGCCCCCGGCGAGGATGACCGCCTTCATCGCACGCTCCTGCGGCTCATGCCGCCCGCTCAATCTTGATCACCGGGATCGACGCCGCGGATAACCCTGCCGGCAGCGTGATGCGTAGGCGCCCTCCGGTGTGTTCAAGCTTCAGCCGCTCGCCGGTCGCCAGCAGCGAGATCTCGCCCGCGAGATCGGTCGGCAGTAAGAGCATCCCGTCATCGGGTGGCTGGATGACGATGGCATAGAGGGTGTGCGCCTTGGACGTATAGCGCACCTCCGCGCCGCTGGGGTCCGTGTCCGCGGGACGGATCCACGGGCGGGTCCCGTAGATAGCCTCGCCATGGGCCTGCAACCAGGTGCCCAGTCCCTCGAGCGCCGCCGTCTGCGCGGGGTGGAGTGTGCCGTCGGCGCAGGGCCCTACGTTGAGCAGCAGGTTCCCGTTCTTGCTGACGACGTCCGCCAGTAGGCGGATCAGCGCCTCGGCACTCTGGTAGTTCGTGGCGCTCTCCAGTTGGTTGTAGCCGAAGGAATTGCCGATCCCCCGGCAGGTCTCCCATTTGTGGGGCGTGATATGGTCGAGCGTGGCATACTCCGGCGTCACGAAGTCGCAGTGCGGGACCTTGGGCGGCTTGCCGTCCGACATCCGCTTGAGCAGCTGTGTGAGAAGGGCGCGGCCCAGCTTGCTGAAGAGCACTTTCGGCAGCTGCATCCAGCGGTCGTTAACCACGCCCTCGGGCTTGCCGTTGTAGAAGCGTGCCCAGAGCTTGGGCAGATCATAGCCGGGTGGATAGCCGATGTCGCTCCACAGGATCCAGGGGTCGTAACGCTCGATGAGCTCGAGCCAGTGGCGCTCGACGTAGGCCACATACGCGCGTCCGGACTCGCTCCCGGCGACGAGGTCGGCCACCGAGGTGATGGGCGTTCGGGTGAAGCTCCAATCGAGCAGGCTGGAGTAGTAGAAGCCCATCTTGAGCCCCTGGGCGTCGACGGCCCGGGTGAGTTCGCCGGCGACATCGCGCGAGGTCTGCCACCCTTCGAGGTGCGGGTTGGGGTGCCGGCTGTCCCACATCAGGAAGCCGTCGTGGTGCTTGGTCACCAGCACGACGTAACGCGCCCCGGCGCGGGCAAAGAGCTCCGCCCAGGCATCGGGATCCCATTGGGGAAGCTGCGCGTTGAACTGCGCGGCGAACCGTTCATAGCCGAAGTCTGCGCCGTAGGTCCTCACGTGATGCGCGTGCGTGGGGCTGCCCTGGATGCGCAGGCTGTTCTGATACCACTCGGCGTAGGGCGAATGAGCGAACCCCATCTCGCCCTTGAGCATCCTCTCAATATCCATCTCGCCCCGTGGGGCAAATGCCGGCACGCTGTAGAGGCCCCAGTGGATGAAGATGCCGAACTTGGCGTCGTCGTACCATGCCGGCAGCGGATGGGTCTTCACCGATTCAAGGGTCGGTTGATAGGTCATCGTGTGCCCTCCTGTTGTTGCCTCGATTATAGGCAGGCTGGCAGAATGGCGAGGGTGGCGCAGATCCGAGCCGTCGCGCTACTTGGTACCGGTACGTGTTGACCCACTAGGTAGTGTTGCCGAAGGGCCTACGGTTCGCTCCAGGGATAAGGTTGCCGAAGTCAGGCACCCTCCGATCTATATTATTGCGCTGATGGCCACTTCCGTGGTGTCACTACAGCACAGACTCTCAAAGAAGCCGAGCGGCGTCTTGGGACGATTCGCGCCAAGCTACAGGGGCAGCATATCCATCCTGAGGTATTGAAGTATTGCCGGACCGAGCTATTCTGGGGCAATTACTTCCACGCGGCATTCGAGGCCACAAAACGTCTGGCGCAATGGCTATATGCTATGATAGGCGTTCAGGAAGATGGCGTGCGACTCATCGATCGCATTTTCGCCATCGAGGCACCAAATCGATCTCGTCCGCGAATACCGCATCCGTCTGGTCGCCGACGTGGTGACGGGGAAGCTGGACGTGCGGGACGCGGCGCTGCCGGAGCTGGTGCTTGGCGACGCCGACATGCTTGTTGATCTGGACGAGGCGCCAGCTGGTATGGACGTAACTGAGGATCAAGAGATGTACGTGGGTTAGGGCTAAACAGTCCTATAAGTGCAAATCATACTACGTTAATTCGCAAAAAACACATTAACGTAGTATGATAGACAGAAGCCAGAACGAGAATCGGCTATGAACGAAAACGGATACGCGCAATCGCAGGGTATGATGCTGCTCAACCGCGTGGTCGAGCAGGTTGGACCGCTGTTCACCTCGACAGAGGCGCAGGGGGCTGCACCGGAGCTGGCGCCGCAGCGGGTGAATGCCGTGCTGGCCCAGTTGACCCAGTCAGGCTGGGTCGAGCGCCTCAAGCGCGGCGCTTACGCGGTCACAACCCCCATCTTTGATGCCACTGTCCACCCCTTTGCGGTGGCAGTGTTCCTCGCCTCACCGGTAGCGATCAGCCACTGGTCGGCTCTGGCCCATCACGGCTTCACCACTCAGATCCCCCCTATGGTACAGGCCTCGACGCCATCGACCGTGGTCACGCCGGAGATGCGCCAGGGTGAGGCCTACCAGCCCAGGGGACGAGCTGTCTGGCGTGCCTTGGGGTTTGAGTTCGAGTTCATCCACGTCCAGGAGGACCGCTTCTTCGGGTTTGCGGAGATATGGGTCAGCCGCTGGCACCGCGTAGCGATCACCGACCCGGAGCGCACGCTGCTCGACCTGTTCGCCGCGCCTCAGGTCTTTGGCTCTCTTCAATTCGGCTTGGAGACGCTGGAGGCGCAGTTGCAGAGCCTGAACACCGGTAAGCTGGTGGCTTACGCGCTGCGGTACGACGTGGGCTCTGTCATCAAGCGGCTGGGGTGGGCGCTGGAGGGCCTCGGCGTCCCCGAGAGTGTCACCGCACCGCTGCAGGCCTATCCGCTGCGCTCCTATTCGCAGCTCGACCCCACCGCTCCATCCGGTGGCGTGCCTGTCGCGCGCTGGCAACTGCGTAACAATCTCCAGCAGGAGATCAATGATGCCGACGATTGACCAGCACCTGCGCGCGGTCGCCCGATCACGACCGGGCATCCCTTACTGGGTCCTGGAAAAGGACTATGCCCTGGGTTATCTGCTTGCCGGTATGGCACAGGTCCCGGTGCTGCACAGGGCTCTGGTCCTGAAGGGAGGCACGGCGCTCCGCAAGTTCTACTTTGCCGGTTACCGCTTTTCCGAGGACCTGGACTTTTCAGCCGTGGTGACACCGCCCGACGTAGACGCGGCGATGCAGGAGGCCGTGGTCGCCACGGAAGCCCAATTGCAGGAAGAAGGCCCATTTTCCGTCACGCTTCAGCGGTTGACCCTGCGCGATCGGCATCCCGGTGGACAGGATGCGTTCACCGTACTGGTGGGCTTCCCAACGCATCGCGAGCCGCTCTGTCGCCTCAAGGTGGAGATCACCCATGATGAGGAGGTGCTGCTGCCACCGGTCAGGCACAGCCTCCTGCATCCCTATCCCAATCCACCCCAGGTCGCTTGGCACTGCTACCCGTTGGAGGAGATCGTCGCGGAGAAGTTACGGGCCCTGCTGCAGAGTCAGGTGCGACTGCGGGAAAGAGGCTGGGGCGCGAGCCGGGTCTGTCGCGATGTCTACGATCTCTGGTACGTGCTGCGCCACGCTACATTCGACGTGACCTTACTCCCCAAGCTGCTGGAGTGGAAGTGCGCTGTCCGCCAGGTGACCTATGCCACCTCTGCCGACTTCCTGACTCCGGCGCTGCAGAATATCGCTCGGAGCGAGTGGGAGCGTCAATTGCGCCCCTTCGTGCCGGACGCCCCATCGGCCGACCAGATCCTCAACGAACTAAGCGATAGGCTGATCGCATTGCGTCTGCATTCAGAAGAGACCAAGGGAGACGAGTGTGCCCACGACTGATACCAGCGAGGGGGGCTTGGAGAGCCTGATCTTTGCGGCGCTGACGCGCTCGCCCACCGCTGAGGTTGCGGTACACGCCCTCGACGATGCGCCAACCTATAGCGCGGGTAACAACCCTGCAGTGCCCTCATCGCCTTCAGTATCATCAGTGGTTCCAAGCCTTCTTCAAGCAGTTGCCTTCCGCGGACACCAAGAGTAGAGTCTACGGAGGCAGTCACCCAAGCTCAGAGTGAAAGGACCCATTCATGGCCAAAGGACGCATCTATCACGATCCGCAGTTTCGGTACGCCGATGCCTTCAGCGGGCGCGAGGTGTGGCGGCTGACCGACTACCTCGGCCACTCCAACCACCTCTACTTCACGGATCCCTGCTGGATCGAGGACAACCGCTCGTTGATCTTCACGTCGGACCGTGAGAACCAGTCCAACCTCTTCCGCTATGACCTGGACAGCGCCGCGATCACGCAGTTGACCGACCTGCACGGCCCGGGGCGGCCCAGCGGGCAGTTCAGCGCGGCGAATCAGGTGCATTACTTCTGGTGGCAGGGCGAGGTGCACGCGCTCGACGTCGCAACGCTCGAAGAGCGCGTGATCTACCGCGCGCCTGAGGGGATGTCGCCCGGCGGGCGCTCCAATCCCACCGCGGACGGCAAGTACATTTGCGCGCGCATTATGGAGGAGCCGCCTGAGGAGAAGGCGGCGATCTCGTTCTCCTACTCACGCTTCCGCGAGTTCTTCCACGCCAAGCCCTTCACGCAGATCGTCCGCATCGAGGTCGCTACCGGCGATGTCGAGGTCATCCACGAAGATCGCTGCTACATCGGCCACGTCAACACCTCGCCGACGCTGCCCGACATCCTCACCTTCTGTCACGAAGGGCCGTGGGACCTGGTCGACCAGCGCATCTGGGGCCTCGACATCCAAACCGGCAAGGTCTGGCGGATTCGCTCGCAGGAAGAGGGCGATGTCTCGATCGGTCACGAGTACTGGTTCGCCGATGGGGAGACTATGGGCTACCATGGTCGTCCCCGCGGCGAGGGTGGGCATCACGTCTTCGGCTATGTGCGCTGGGACGACACCGACCGCCACGAGGTCCACTTCCCCTTCAGCTCGACGCACTTCCACAGCCTGGATGAGAAGTTGATCGTGGGGGATGGGACGGCGGCCTTTGTCTTCACGAGCGACAGCCCCGCTCGGCCCTACATCCAGCTCTTCAAGTGGGACGAGGAGCAGGAGAAGTACGTCGGTCCGCGGATTCTGGCCTACCACCGCAGCACCTTCAACAACCAGCACGCCCACCCGCACCCGCGCTTCACGCCGGATGGGAAAGCGGTGCTTTATAGCTCGGACCTGACCTCTTACTCGAATATGTACATGGTCAAGGTCGGCGACTTCGAGGATCTACCCGAGATAGCGTAGGTGAGTAGGGTTGATAGCGACGGGAGCGTGATTCGGCGCTCGGACTACACTTGCGCAGGCTGGTTTCGGTACAGATCTGCGTACAACGCACAGGTCTTCAACAGCTCCGCGTGCGTTCCCGTCGCCAGGATCCGCCCATCCTTCAACACGATGATCCTGTTGGCCTTCTCAATGGTCGAGAGCCGGTGGGCGATGATCAGGGTAGCGCGGTCGCGCATCAGCGTGTCCAGCGCGCTCTGTACCTGACGCTCGGCGTAAGTGTCGAGCGCGGACGTGGCCTCGTCCAGGATCAGAATGCGCGGATCCTTGAGGAAGGCGCGTGCAATGGCGATGCGCTGCCGTTGTCCGCCGGAAAGCCGGGCCCCACGCTCGCCGATTTCGGTGTCGTAGCCATACACCTGCTCGCGGATGAAGTCGTCGGCATTGGCTAGGCGCGCAGCGTCCGCGATGGCCTCGTCGGATGCTTCGGGCTCGCCGCACGCGATGTTATCCCGGATGCTCATGCCGAACAGATAGGTGTCCTGGGGCACGATGGCGATCTGCTGACGTAGGACGTGCAAGTCCAGGTTCCGGATATCCACCCCATCGAGGTAGATCACGCCCGCGTCCGGGTCATAGAAACGTGGCAGCAGCTTGGCAAGCGTGGATTTCCCCGCGCCGCTCGGCCCGACCAGAGCGACGGTCTCGCCCGGCGCGAGGCTGAAGCTGATGTTCTCCAGGATCGGTTTCCCGTCATCATAGGAAAAGGATACGTCGCGGAACTCGATGTGGCCCTGGACGATGTCCAGCGTCCGGGTGGCGTGGTTGGCCACGTCAACCGGCGTCTCCAGGATCGCCACGATGCGCTGATAGGCAGCCGTCGCGCGGTTGATCTCGATGTAGATGCCCGAAAGGACCGAGACCGGCCCGGCGACCATCTCTGAGTAGAGGATAAAGGCGATCAAGTCGGCTGGGCTGAGATAGCCGCCTGTCACCCGTAGCGCGCCGACGCCGATGACGACGAGCAGGAAGAGCGCGTTGACCAGGCCGATGAGCAGCCCGGCCGCGGTGCTCACCTGGATGCTCTCGATGGATTTATCGAGGATCCGGTCGTTCTCATCGCGGAAGAGACCCCGCGCGTAGTTCTCCAGGACGAACGCCTGGATGACGGCAATACCGGAGACGCTCTGGTTGAGAATGCCCATCAGGTAGCCCAGGCGCTCCTGCGTGCTCCTGGAGATCGCCTTGACCCTGCTTCCCATATGTTTGGAGACGATCAGGATGACGGGCAGGGTGCCGAAGAGGATGAGCGTGAGCACGGCATCGATGCTGAACAGCAGGACAACGACGGCTATGAGGGTCAGCGCCTGTTGCACGATATAGGTTAGGCCCGACGAGACCCCCTGTTGCAGCAGTGCCATGTCGTTGGTCAGACTGGACGTGATGTCGCCGGAGTTCTGGTGATCGTAGTAATCAAGTGATAGGTGGAGTAGACGCTCGTAGACGTTGGCGCGCAGGTCGCGGATGATCTTCTGACCGATGTGGCCTAACGCGCGGTTCTTGGCGAAGTTCGCGACCTCGCGCACCGCGGAGACCGCTGCCAGCCCACCGATGGCGACGAGCAGCGTGTCCCTGGCCCTAGTGTCGAAGAGCGCATCGAAAACGTTGCGCACCATCCAGGGGAAGGCCAGTCCGGCGGCTGTCCCTGCCAGCATCGCGATCTGCCCCGCGACGAAGAGCGCCTTATACGGCGCAAGATAGCTCAACATCCCTCTGATGGCCGGCCGCTGCCGCCCGGCAGGCTGCTGCCGCATCTTACTCATCGTTTTCTCTCCCAGAAACCACGTGGGTCTGTGATCGGGCGTTGGGCCCGGCGATGCCCTCGAACAGCATGCCGATTGTAGCCTCGACCTCCGCCATGGTGCTCTGGTCCACGACGGCATCATCGGCGATCAGGCGGAAGCAGGCGCCGAGATAGACGCCCATCAGCGCACCGGTGACCCCGGCAGGGTCGACGTCGGCACGGATCTCTCCCTGCGCCTGTGCCTTTTGCACAAACGACTTGAGCATAGCGTCCAGATGCGCGCTGGGCGACGTAGCGCCGGTGGGGTGGAGCATGGCATCGAGCAGAATGTAGCGTGTCACCTGGAGGAAGGCGAGACTGTCGATCATCAGCGCACGCATCAGGTCGAGGATGTGGTCAACGGCGCCGGCGCCATCTCTGTGGCTACAGCGGCTCTCCAGGTCGCGCAACTCCTGAGTAGCGATGGCGCTCAGCAGGCTCTCCTTAGCAGGGAAGTAGTTGTAGAACGTGCCCCTCGAGACATCGGCTGCCTCGGCGATGGCGTCGATCGTGGTGGCCTCTACGCCCTGCGTCTCAAAAAGCGTGAGCGCTGCCTCCAAAATGCGGCGTCGGTTTCGCTGTTTCTTGCGCTCTCGTCGGGAAAGCGTTGACTCACTCATCTTGGCTCCTATCTGTATACCATAGTCTAATTATATACTTGAGTACATTAGAGCCAAGCGCACGTCCAGTCATGCGCTCAAGTCTTTTTCGGAGCTTACCCCGGTCCGGACACCAAGCCCGCCCATCGCCTTAGCAAGTAACGTCAAGTGAACGCACTTCCCGGCACCGAGCACGTGCGCAAGCTCAGCAACCGGCATCAAGACAGCCACGCTCTCCTCAGTTATCCTGAGGGCGTGATCGAGCACGATGACCCATCGCCAATCCAACAGATCAGGAGGAACCTATGGAAACGAGCAACTTCGAACTGCGGCAGATCGGCACAGTACGACGCACAGAGACACAGATTCGCCTTGAGATCGCTGAGCCATATCGCCCGGCGATGCGCCTTCTTGACCACTTCAGCCATGTCCTGGTTTTCTGGTGGGCCAACGGGCTCGACGATGATGACTGGCGCCAGATGCTGTTGACCGATCCACCCTATGCACCAGGGCACATCTGCGGCGTCTTCGCCACGCGCGCTCCTTATCGTCCCAATCCCATTGCAGTCACCGCGTGCAGGATTCTGGAGATGGACGAAAGCGCCGGGAGCCTGGTCGTCGACAATATCGATGCCTTGAACGGCACGCCCATTGTCGATCTCAAGGCCTATTTCCCGGTCTGTGATCGGGTGAGGGACGCCAGGATCCCGGCGTGGCTTGAGGACTGGCCGGAGTGGGTCCCGGATGAAGGCCTGGGACTTGAGGAGTACGAGCAGTAGCCGTCATCTCACGGATTGCGCAAGTGCAGGTTCCGGGCTAAGATCGCTTTGGGGGCCGTGCGCCCTAAGCCCGCGACCTGCATTTGCCTGTGACGAGGAGCAACACTGGAACACCCTATGCGTGAACCCAAACTGGTTGACTATCCGCAACTCACCGTTGTCGGCATGCACTTCTACGGGGATCCCTTCGAGACCAGTGCCGGCTGGACGGAGGAGAATGAGATCGGGCGCCTATGGAAAAGGTTCATGGCCTTCTATCGAACACGGGGCGCTGAGATCGCCCACGCCCGCTATGCCGATGTGATGCTGGAGATCCATTCCTGGGACGACGATACACGGGTGACCGGGCAGTTCGACGTCTTCGTCGGCGTCGAAGTACATACGGTGACACAGATCCCGGTGCCTTTGCTCGTCAAACTGCTGCCGTCCACCACGTACGCCGTTTTCACCCTGGAGGGCGACGAGATCACGGGAGACTGGACCCGCTCCATCTACCAGGGCTGGCTCGCCGAGCACGGCTACTGCTCCGCTCATCCTTACATGATTCAGTGGTACGATCCGCGATTCCAAGGCATCGAGAACGTCACGACCTCCCGGTTCGACGTCTACATCCCGGTGGAGCGGCAGCAACCTGGGATCAACGAATGAGCGGATGAAGGCGCCCACAGATCCCTATGGCCCGATGACGCGTGCACGCGGTCACTCCGCCGGCCCTTAGGCGCATGTCTCAACTCACGACCATCCTCGCAGCAGTCCGGTACATCGAAGCGCACCTACGCGCGCCGGTAACTGTGGCGGACGTGGCAGACGCGGTCGGCTATTCGCTCTTCCACTTCTCCCGCACTTTCAACCGCATCGTGCAACATACGCCCTACGACTATCTGATGCGCCGACGTGTCTCAGCGTCAGCCGAGGAGGTGCTGAGCAGCGCGCGTCTGATCATCGACATCGCCTACGACTACCAATTCGCCAATCCCGAGACCTTCACACGTGCCTTTCGACGCATGTTCGGCATGACGCCCAGCGAGGCGCGCAGCTCTGAGCGTCTGCCCTACCGCCGGCCCATGCCCCCGCTTACTATGGCAGATCTGGCCTACCGTGTTGACGCGTCCGCCGAGAGGCCTGACCTCATCTCCGAACCGGTACGCGCCCTCGTGGCGTTGCAGACGCTCGCGGATAGCGAGAACTCACCGCTTGTGGACGACCTCTGGCGAGCTCTGGTTGCGGGCATGGCAGCAGAGGCCCTGGTACCGGATCACTACTATGCCGTCGTCTGGCGACGCATCCATGCGAGCGAGCCGTATCATCTTGTCGCGGTCGGCGCAACGACCGTGGCTCAGGATGCGGACGAGTCCCGAGTGAGAGGTCCCTTGCTCTCACTCCGATTGCCGGCAAGGCAGTCGGCTCGCTGCCCTCACCGTGGTTCGGCAGCTGAGCTCCCGCAATCTGAGGGCTACCTCGTGCACACGTGGCTGCCCAAGGTGAAGCTGTGGCAGGCAGATACCGCCGTTGTCCTGGATTATGGAGACCAACCGGGCGAGAAGCGGCGAGCGCCCGTGGCCCTCACGGTCGGGGTGAGCAACCAGCCACAGCGCACAAGAGCCGGCATGTCGGATCTGGGCGGCTAGCTCGGTTTCCGGTCCTTTCCGGCTACCTTCTTGACTGTCAAGCGAGAGGCCTGCGGGTCATCCGTGATACCTTACGGTGCCATCCGGCTCGCGGGTGAAGTGACAGAGATACGTGTCCCAGGTCAGCTGCGCCATCTCCGCCGTGTAGGTATGCGGGCAGTTGCGGATGACGGTGAACTGCACCATCGGGATGTGGCGCTCGTCGACCATCACGAGCGTGTGATAGGCCCCGTTGTCGTACCAGTTGTCGAGCTGCATCTGCATACCATTGACGCTGCAGTACGCCGCAAGCGTCTCCCATGCCAACGAGCCCGGGCTGAGCTCGCTTGAGAAGAGATCGACCTCGCCGATCATCAACCAGGTAGGGCGCTGGGTATCGTCAGGAAAGGGTTCAACCTCGCCGCCGGGCATCGCACCCAATGCGCCCGTGGGGCTGAATGCGGCGAAGCGTTCGGGCATCGTGCGGGCCAACTCCTGCACCATCATGCCACCGTTGGAGTGGCCGACGGCATAGATCCGCGACGTGTCGATGGCGTAGTCCGTGGTCATCTGGTCGAGAAGGGTCTCGAAATAGGGGGTCTCGCTGATGTCGCCCTCCCTACGCAGCGACCCACCGACCCAACGGGGCAGCTGCAGGCGCGCAAGCATGCCCCCCTGCGGATAGGCGGATGGGTACACCACGAAGAAGCCGCGCTCCTCGGCGAGCCGGTGCCAGTCGCTCGTCTGGGCAAAATACTCCGAGTTACATGAGTAGCCGTGGATCGCCAACACCAGCGGGTAGGTCTTGCCGTCGCCGGGCCGGTAGCAGGAAGGGACATAGACGTCCCAGTAGCGATCGAGCCCGTCGATCTGCCGGTGCACGCGCTCGACGCCCGTCTCCTCGGGGCTTCTGCGGGGGCGCAGGTGGTTGTTGCCGAAGCCGCCCCACCGGGCGAACCGGAGTACGAAGGACAACATCGCCTCGTCCAGCTCCTCGCGGCTCATGCCGGCGGTGCTTTCGTCATCCGCGATCCAGACCTGCGAGATTGGCTGTTCGTTGACGAAATAGGCCCCGCGCCGCGGCTGCTCCAGATAGACGCGGGCAAAGCCGTTGGAAAGGTGCTCCTCTTTTGCCCGGATGGTCTCCTGCATATAGGCTGCTGTGGCACCGGCCCTGCCGCTACGGTCCACGATGAAGCCCGGCAGGGCGATGTCCGTCTTCTTCAGCGTGTCGATGCCATCCGAGGGCAGCTCCTGCAGGGCGTGCAGCAGTTCTGGATCCACAGTGCAGTTGCCGTCGGCGGCGAAGGCCGGATAGGTGGCGCTGTAGGTAAAGGCGAACGCGGTAGCGATGGCGGCGCCTTCGCCAAAGCCCAGCGGGTAGATGAAGGCCTCGCAAATATCGACCGTCTCGCGGGCGAGGTACTCCAGATCTACAATCTTCTGGGCGAGATCGAACGCCTCCGAGATGTCCTCGCTCTCCCACGCCTCACTCTCCAGGACGATGAGCGCCACCCGGTGCTTGTCTGCCAGCGCGATCCAGTGACCGGCTTGTAGGAACGCCTCTGCTTCGACGCCACTATCGGGGAAGATCAGCGCCGCCGGACCCTTGGACCGCATATCGTGGGGCACATAGACAGCGTAGGCGCGCTTGTGCGTCCCCATGTCCGCTTCCTTCCGAAAGAGCCCGGTGTTGGGCTGGGCATACGGATTCGCCGCGTCGATCGGGATCGTCTCATCCACAGGCCTGCGTTTGAAGTCGGGTACAACCTTGGTTCCCTTGGGCACACGCGGCATCAGCATCGACCGGTTGTTCAGGGGGCTGAAGTGAAAGCTGGTGTACTTACCCATTGTGGGCTCCTCTCTGACTTTGTTTCATCGTCACGCTTGTGTCCTCCGATGCGGGGATGACGGTACTGTGCGCCCGGTCTGTACGAAGTCAAGTCGGGCCCCGCGCCTCCCGGCGTGTGCTCTCGGGTGGACGTCCGTTTGCGGGCGATGAGGACCTGGACTACCATAGGTTGCGATAGGCCGACTGAAGGGGTGAGTGGATGAGCAGCGAGGCGCTGGTCCTGGGGATTGATGCCAGCACGACGGCGTGCAAGGCGGTCGTGTGGGATCTGCATGGGTGTGCCGCTGCCGAGGGTCGCGCAGCGATTCCCCTCTCAAAGCCCCGTCCCCTGTGGCATGAGCAGTCCGCCGAAGCGTGGTGGGATGCGCTGCTCATCGCGGTACGCGCGGCGCTCGGCGATCGACCAGATCTGGCGCGGCGCATCGCGGCGGTGTCTATCGCCCCGCAGCGCGAGACTTTCGTCCCGGTCGATGCGACGGGTGCGCCTTTGCGTCCCGCGATCGTTTGGATGGATGAGCGGGCGGGCGCCCTCCTCCCTGCCCTCGCCGCGGCGTATGGCGCCGAGCGGATCCATCACGAGACGGGAAAGCCGCTCTCGGGCAATCTGACGCTGGTCAAGATCGCCTGGCTGCGCGAGTACGAGCCCGAGCTTTATGCTCACGTGGGCAAGTTCCTCGACGTTGGCGCCTTCCTCACCCACCGGCTGACAGGTAGCTACCGTACCGGCTGGGGATGTGTCGACCCCACCGGGCTCTTCGATATGCGGCGCGACACGTGGAACGCGGCGCTCCTCGACGATCTCGGCATCTCCATCGATCAACTCCCGGTGGCGTACCCGCCGGGCGCCGTCGTGGGAGAGGTGACGGCTGAGGCGTCGAAGGTCTGCGGAGTGCCGGACGGCACACCGGTTGTGGCGGGCGTGGGTGATGGGCAGGCGGGGGGCTTAGGCGCCGGCATTGTCGCCTCCGGGGACTGTTACCTCAATTTGGGCACGGCGGTGATCACCGGGACCACAACCGATCACTATGTCGTCGATCGCGCCTTCCGCACGATGTATGGGGCTGTGCCCGGCACCTATAGCCTGGAGACGGTGTTGCTGGGGGGTACCTATACGGTGACCTGGTTCATCGAGACCTTGATGGGTGCTCACGGGGAGGCTGCGGAACGGCTGCTGCAGAGCTTCGACGACGGACTTGAGGGGACGCCGGCGGGGGCGGAGGGGCTGATCTTCGTGCCCTATATGAACAGCGCGATGAATCCCTACTGGGACGCAGAGGCGAGTGGCATCGCGGTGGGATGGCGGGGAATCCACACGCCCGCGCATCTCTATCGGGCGATCCTGGAGGGGATCGCCTTCGAGGTGCGCTTGCACACCGAGGGGGTCGAGGTGGCTTTGCAGCGCCCGGTGGCGAGCTATACTGCGATGGGAGGGGGGGCGAGGAGCCGGCGATGGCGGCAGATCGTCGCCGACGTGACCGGTAAACCGGTGGTATGCGCAGAGGCCGGCGAGGCGGCGGCACTCGGTGCCGGCATCCTGGCAGCAGCCGGTGTGGGGATCTTTCCGGACGTCGGTGCGGCTACACGAGCTATGTCGCGCAGGGTTCCAGAGATAGCCGAGCCTGATGCGGTGCGACGTGATGTCTATTATCGGCTCTACGATCAGGTGTATCGTGAGCTCTTTCCGGCTCTACGACCGTATGTCGATCGGTTGACGGCGCTGCTGCCGTCGAGGGACCTGTCCAACGGTTAACCACCAACGCTCCGTGGATAACCGTTCGAGCTAGGTCCGAGATGATGATCTCTGACTGCCTATCCAAAGGGGTGACATCATGCAGATCGATCTGACGAAGACGCAACCGGCGACCTCCAATGTCCGCGGGGCTGAGTTCCCTCGCATTCATCCTGATCTTCGTGTGACCTTCCGTGTTGAGGCGCCGGAGGCCCGATCGGTCCAGATAGAGGGCGGCGATGGCCTGGGTGACGGACCGTTTGATATGGTGCGCGACACGGAGGGCGTGTGGTCCGTGACCCTGCCGCCCGTTGTGCCCGGATTCCACTACTACTGGCTGCTGATCGATGGTGTGGCGGTCAACGACCCTTCGAGCCGGACCTACGTCGGCTATGGCAAACCGACCTCCGGCGTGGAAGTTCCCGAGCCTGGCGTCGATTTCTACGATGCCCAGGATGTACCTCACGGTGAGGTGCGTGCGCACTGGTACTACTCGGAGATCTCGAGGGCGTGGCGGCAGGCGATGGTCTATACGCCTCCTGACTATGAGGACCAGCCGAGGACGAGGTATCCGGTCCTCTATCTCCAGCATGGAGCCGGAGAAGATGAGACCGGTTGGGTCAGGCAGGGCCGGGCGAATTTCATTATGGATAACCTCATCGCCAACGACGAGGCGCGACCGATGCTTGTGGTGATGGATTGCGGCTACACCGTCCCTCCTACACCGGCGCGTAGCGGTCCCCCTGATAGGCAGTCCATGCAGCGAACCGTGAAGGCCTTCGAGGACTTCGTGATCAGTGAGCTGGTGCCGATGGTGGATGCGACTTACCGCACCCTGGACGATCGCGAGCATCGCGCCATCGCCGGGCTCTCGATGGGTGGCATGCAGGCGCTCCACGTTGGGTTGAATCATCTCGAGACCTTCGCCACGATTGCGGCTTTCAGCGGGGCCCCTATGTTTGATGTCGATCCACAGACCGACTACGGTGGAGTCCTGAGTGATCCGGCAGCCTTCAATCGTCGGGTCCGGTTGCTGTGGATGAGCGCCGGCACCGAGGAGCCGCACTTCGTGCAGCGTGCTCGGCACTTCCGTGGTGTACTCGACACCCTGGGTATCGCCTACATTGTTTACGAATCACCGGGGACGGCGCACGAGTGGCAAACTTGGCGCAGGAGCCTGCATGCGTTTGCGCCGCTCCTCTTCTGGAGATAGCAGGATGGCTCGTGCACTCTATTATGACGGCGAGCAGCTCCACACCGACCTGTCGGTCGATCGGGTCGCCGATGCCTTTCGTGCGTCGAAGGGCGTTCTGTGGGTGGATCTTGTCGAAACGCCTGCCGCGGAGGCTCGCCCGCTGCTCGAGGGCGTTTTCGGATTCCATCCTTTGGCTGTCGATGATGCTCTGGAGGAGACGCACGTCCCCAAGGTGGATGACTGGCACACTTACCTCTATCTTGTGCTCTACGCCATCCACGTGGATCTGACCCGGGATGATCCTCTCGATTTGCTGGAGCTCGATCTGTTCGTCACCCCGCACTGTCTGGTGACCTATCAGGCGCGCGCCGACTCGACGATCGAACACATGTGGCGGACGATGAGGAGCGACCCGCGGGCGTTCAGCCGCGGTGCGCCACACCTGGCCTATCAGCTGCTGGATGGGTTGATGGTCGACTACATGCTCGCGCTGGAGGAGCTTGATGGGCAGATTGAGATGCTGGAAGACATCGTCTTCGAGGAACCCTCCGAAAAGCTGCTCGGCGAGGCGTTCGTCCTCAAGCGTGCGCTCCTCAGGTTGCGGCGCGCCCTGGTGCCACAGCGCGAGGTGCTCAACAAGCTCTCCCGAGGCGACTTCGCGACGATTGACCGTGGTTATAGCGTCTACTTCCGCGATATCTACGACCATCTAGTGCGCCTCTACGAGATCACGGATACGATGCGGGACGAGGTGAACGGTATGCTGGACATGTACCTCTCCGTGGTCAACAATCGCATGAACGAGGTGATGAAGACGCTGACGGTGATCACAACGCTCTTTATGCCGCTGTCATTCCTGGCGGGCTTCTTTGGGATGAACTTCTTTCAACCCTCACGGCCCCTGCCGACCTGGACGGGCTCCGTGGCCTTGGGCCTGACGCTGGCAGCGATGGCGGTGCTACCGTTGGCGATGTATGGCTGGATGTCCCGACGAAACCTGATCTGAACTCGGAGGCCTATCTTGAAGCTACACCCTTGGTTGGATGACTCACAAGCTGTCTTGATTACTCGGACGCCGCCGGCGGGCTCGGCCACGTGGGAGGACTTCCGCCGAGCGGCCCGGGAGACATTGTCGCTGATGGAGGTCGTGTTGGAGGGCGAGAACGCGGTGATCAAGCCCAACGCGACGGTCGGAGAGCGCTTCGCCGATCCTGACTCGGGCGTGGGCACGCATCCCAGCTTTGTCCATGGCGTGGCTGAGTATCTGCTGACGCACGGCTCGCGCCGTGGGAGCATCTACGTGCTCGAAGATCCCCGCAACACCGATGACAATCGCCCCCGACACTGGCGCGAGACCGGATATCCGGACCTGCAGGCAACGCTCGGTGTCAAGCTGCGCTCCCCAACGAGCTATACCTGCGTCAAGAAGCCCGTGCCTCAGCCGCTGTGCCATGATCAACTCAATGTGAGCCGGTTGGCGATCGCGCCGAACACAGTGCTCATCAACACGCCGAAGATGAAGACGCACAATTTGGGCATCACGACCCTCTGTATGAAGAACCTGATGGGCGTGGTCAACGTCTTCGACCGGCATTTCTGCTCGCAGGCGTGGCAGGAGATGCCGGAGGCGGTCAACGCGGGCGACCAGCCGAAGAAGCTCTGGATGGATCGGACGATGCACGAGCGGTGGCAGACGGGGCTGGCGCGGCGGCTTGCCGACCTGGCGCAGGTGGTTCAGCCGGCTCTCAATCTGGTCGATGGGATCGTGGCTCGGGACGGTACGGGGTTCAATCGCGGGACCAACTACACGTTGGGCCTCTGCGTCGCCGGCGTGAATATGGTGGCGGTCGATAGCGTCGCCAGCTACCTGATGGGCTTTGACCCACAGGCCCTGATCTATCTCAGGGTGGCGGCTGGGGCAGGCCTGGGGACGAACGATCTGAGCCAACTGCGGATCTACACCGCAGAGGGCGACACGATGGTCCGCTGTCACGACCTGACGCCGTTGCGCGCCGATCCTCCGCTGCGCGTCATTTCCGACATCAAGGGAGAGGAGGAGCAGCCGTGACGGCTCCGGAAGGATGGGGTGAGACGATGTTGAGATCGACTAAGTTGCGCATCACGGAGGTCGAACGCATTGTGGTCGACGTCCCCTTCACGCCGAGGTGTCAGACATGGAACGCACGCGAGGTGTGGCAGTGGCGGGTAAGTGAGGTGATCCGTATCGCTACGGATGTGCCCGACCTCGTCGGCTACGGCGAGACGCTGCCGCACTATACGTGGGGACGTGTCCCGGACGCGGCGATCGAGCAGGTCAAGGGCGGCAACCCGGCGAACTACCTGGGTGACGACACGCTGGGAGCCGGGCTACAGATGGCGCTCTACGATCTGGTGGGCAAGGCGCTGGGGGTGCCGCTCTATCGGCTTTTCAACCTACCTCGCGTGCGCCAGTGGTGCCCGATCTCGTGGTGGAACATCGATATGCCACCGGAGGCGCTCGCCGAGGAGGCGCAGGAGGCGCTGGCACAGGGCTATCGGGCCTACAAGACGAAAGCGCGGCCCTGGTGGGATGTCTATGAGCAGGTGCAGGCCGTCAGTGAGGTGACGCCGCCGCACTTCACGCTGGAGCTGGACTGGAACCAGATGCTGATCAACGCGGGCAACGCGACCCCTGTGTTGACCGAGCTGGACCAAACCGGGCGCGTGAGCATCTACGAGTCGCCTATTATGCAGCGCGATGTGGAGGGCCTGCGACAGCTGCGCTCCAAGATCACTCATCCGATCGCGTTGCACTTCGGCAATCCTCCATTTCCGACCGTCGTGCGTGATGAGGCCTGTGACGGCTTTGTCATCGGGGGAGGGGTGGCGCGCGTGCTGGAACAGGGAGCGCTGGCGGCGGCGTTCGATAAGCCCTTCTGGCTGCAGATGGTGGGCACGGGGCTGACGACCGCGCTCTCGCTCCACCTGGGCGCCGTCCTGCCGATGGCGCAGTGGCCCGCGGTCAACTGCCTGAACAACTACGCTGACGACCTGCTCGTCGAACCGCTGACGATCGCCGGCGGCTACGCGCGGGTGCCGGAGGCGCCAGGCCTCGGCATCGAGGTGGATGAGGAGGCGCTCGCACGCTATCGCATGACGCCGCCTTACGAGCTGCCCAAGCCGCGGCTGCTTCTGACGGTGACGTGGCCCGGTGGGCTGGTGCGCCACTACGCCGATATCCACCAGGTGTGGGACGACGCCTTCAACGGCTCCATTCCGGCGCAGGCGCGCGGGGTGCGGATGACGGCGTTGCCCGACGATGGATCTCCGGCGTGGGCGGAGCTCTACGCGCGGGCACAACTCGCGCCGGTGCACGATATCGAAATGTAAGGTGGGTAGCTGACCCGCCCGGCGCTCGCTGCCGTTGTCCAGAGGCCGGGACAGCCTCCCGGCCCACATGTGAGCCGGGGGAGGGAGTCAGGAGGCTAGTATGCAATACGGTGAACATCGTTGGCCCCAGATGCCGGATCTCACGGACCGGGTGGTCGTGCTGCCGCTGGGATCGCTGGAGCAGCACGGGCATCACCTGCCCCTGCTGACCGATTCGCTGATCTGCACCGAGATCGTGGCGCGGGCCCAAGCGCAGCTGGAGGACGTCG
>Ga0334882_1002141_pt1 | contig 21073 bp, 17 predicted proteins | sample GraSluR1_MG_5_FD_207226 | JGI IMG/M metagenome (GOLD analysis project Ga0334882, IMG submission 207226) | Sludge microbial communities from methane-producing bioreactor in Wageningen University, Netherlands - Granular Sludge_15_04-R1 | ecosystem: Engineered > Bioreactor > Anaerobic >...
CACGGGATAAACGGATTCCTGTTCCCGCCGGGCAATGTGGATGCATTAAGTAAGATCCTTTCAGATGTAGTGGACAACAGAATAGTTTTCAATCCGTTAATTATCAGGCAGGCCGTATCGGACAGCTGGAGTATTTACAGATCGGTGAGTGATTTGTTAAAGGTCTATCAGATAAAAAGTGAAAGGGAATAAAGCATTATTTTACTGAGTATGGGTTACCTCACTGAATGTACAGATATACTGAAACGTTTCATAAAACCGGACAGCGGAGCTTTCAACAAAGTGGCCTGGGATGCGCATAGAAAAAACCTGGGTGATGTCCTTAACCCCGTAATTGCAGAAGCATTCAGCCGGAAATCTGTGAAAAGGGTCTCGACAAGCAGGCCCGGCAATGCTGAACATTTTTTTTGCATAGGCTCAATACTTCAGAAATGCAGGCGTCAGACCATCGTATGGGGAAGTGGATTCATATCGGAGGATGCCTTTTGCAGGGAATCCCCGAAAAAGATACATGCCGTAAGGGGACCCTTAACGAGAGCCAGATTGCTGGAACTGGGGATTGAATGCCCGGAAGTGTATGGCGATCCTGCACTTCTCTTACCAACGATCTATAATCCGGGATCCTTTGATAAGAAGTTTCGGCTTGGCATAGTCCCTCACTATACAGACTTCCATAACCGATGGCTTAAAAGCATAAAAAAGAAGCATCCCGACATCAGAATAATTAATGTGGTGAATGCAGAACCCCTGAAAGTTGTGGATGAGATATTATCATGCGAGAAGATAATCTCCAGTTCTCTTCATGGGATCATCATATCAGATGCATACGGAATACCTTCACTGTGGGTGAAGTTCTCGGACAAGGTGATCGGTCAGGGATTCAAATTCAGGGATTATTTTGCATCTGTCGGAAGGAAGGTTTCCGATCCCTTAACCATCAATGAAAAGACAACTATTGAAACGGTCATGCACAATTTCCAACCTTACAGGATTGTAATTGACATTGAAAAGCTACTGCGTAGTTGCCCGTTCAACCAGGTCTCTCCTCTTCCCCCGTTCTCCCCTTCTCCCACTCACCCTTTCTCCCGCTCCCCCGCTCCCAATTAATACGGGTCCACATCAACCGAAATCCTCAGGCTTGCCGCTCCCTTCTCCTTCTCAAGCCTCCCTATTGCATCAGCCACGTATTGCCTTGCTCGTACTGATGACCGTCCCTTTTCTATTTTTAGCAGGATCGTTTTGATATACCAGAGCTGAATCCTGGAAATGACCGGGTATTCAGGACCAAGAACCCGCTTGCCGAAAAATGATCTGAGGTCCCTGCCCAGCTGTTCTGAGTAACTGTTAAGTAGCATTCTATCCTTATGCTTCAGGTTTATCCTGATCATTCTGCAGAAAGGGGGATAATTGAAGTCTTTTCTTTCTTCAACCTGCTGCCTGAACATGGCCACATAATCATGCTGCAGCAGCATTCGTATTATCCTGTTGGAGGGATCTGAGGTCTGGATGATCACCCTGCCCTGCTTCCTGCGTCGACCCGCTCTTCCGCTTACCTGCGACATCATCTGGAAGCTTCGCTCGTATGCTCTGAAATCGGGATAGTTAAGCATATTATCGGCATTAAGTATCCCAACCACTGTAAGATTTTCAAAATCAAGTCCTTTAGATATCATCTGGGTTCCTGTCAGAATATCCACTCTCCCCTCCTCGAAAGATTTAATTATCCTGCTGAATGCATTTCTTCCCCTTGTCGTATCGTGATCCATTCTGTCTACAACAGCATGGGGAAAGATTATCTTTATTTCATCTTCAATTTTTTCCGTTCCAAATCCCCGGGTACTGATGCTTGTTGAGCCGCAATTTCCGCAATGTAAAGGTATTTCGGCGGTGTGCCCGCAATAATGGCAAACGAGCCGGTTAATGCTTTTATGCCATGTGAGGCTGACAGCGCACTGGAAACAGACTGGTTTCCATCCGCATTCGGTACACTCTAAGTAAGGGGAGAATCCCCTTCTGTTCTGAAAAAGCATTATCTGCTCCTTCCTGGCAAGTGCATCATCCATAGACTCTATAAGCTGTGGAGTGAAGTGCGAGATCATCAGCTTTTTCCGGTATGCCTCACGGGTGTCGGCAAGTATTATCTGCGGAAGCTTTATACTGCCGTATCTCTCCTTTAACTCAGCCAGCCCATATTTGCCGCTGACAGCATTATAATAAGATTCTATTGAGGGAGAGGCCGACCCCAGGATGCATCTGGCACCAGTCAGACCTGCAAGCACTATTGCCGTATCGCGGGCGTGATACCTGGGAGCCGGGTCCTGCTGTTTGTATGAACTGTCATGTTCCTCATCCACTATAATGAGCCCCAGGTTCCTGAAGGGCAGGTATATCGACGATCTCACCCCTATCACCAGACGATATCTTCTCTCCGGGTCATCATCAGCAACTCTCCTCCAGATCTCGACCCTCTCCTGGTCGTTAAATCCCGAATGATAGACGCCGGTAACCCTGCCGAAGTGTTTTCTCAGCCTTGTTATTATCTGTGCGGTGAGTGCGATCTCAGGAAGAAGGTAAAGAACCTGCCTGCCTTTACTGAGCTGTTCTTCAATAAGGTGTATATAGATCTCCGTTTTGCCACTCGATGTTACACCGTGTAGTAATACGGCACTTTTCTCTTTCATCTGGCCGGAGACAGAATCAAATGCTGCCATCTGATGATCGCTTAGTCTCCCGAGAGGCATCTCCGGCTCCACGCTCTCTTCGAGCCTGCCCACGGTACATATTTCCGAAGCCAGTATCCCTTTTCTGATAAGTGCCTCGAGTGCAGCCGGCGACGTGCCAGCTACTTTTAACAGATCTGATTTTATGACAGGCAGGTTAACTGCTCCATTTGAATATTCAGTCAGCTGAATGTAGGCTGAAAGCATATCGGCCTGTTTCGCAGCCCGGCTTAGTTTATCAAGGATCCCGTTAAGCTCCTCTTCACTGTAACTTTTTGATAATCTTATAAATGTAGCAGTCCGCGGTTTATATTTCTCTACTGGCGGAACAGATACATTACCTTCAGGAAAAAGGGCTGAGGGTACTGCAGCCTTCATCACCTCCCCGGGCGTGCACATGTAATAATCGGATATCCAATGCCACAGACGCAGCTGCATTTCATTAATCAGAGGCCCGTTATCAGGTACACTTATGATCTCCCTCAGATTGCTTACTGCAGGAGGATTATTGTGGCATTCGGAGACAATACCGGTATAGACTTTTTTATTTCCGAACTGGACCACGGCCCTGGTACCGGATATAACCTTATCAGACAGATGATCCGGTATGGAGTACGTGTACTTTCCTTTAGCCGCAAGCGGCACTATTACATCAGCAAACCTGAAGGGCATAAGTAAAAAAGTTATTCTTTTCCCGGACGGGTTCAGTTAGATTTGATGAAACCCGACATCACGGTAAGAAGGTGGTCCTTACGGATCGGTTTGATCAGGCATGCATCACACCCTGCTTCAAGTATGATATCCTTATCATCCTCGAAGATAAAGGCTGTCTGGGCAATGATAGGAAGATTCTTCCTTATCTTTCTTATCTCCCTGGTGGCTTCAATGCCGTTCATTTCAGGCATCTGCATGTCGAGAAGCACAACATCCAGATCGGGTGTGTTCCTGACTATTTCGAGGGCTTCGATGCCTGATCGTGCCGTGAATATCGTCACTCCGGTATCAAGCAGGATCCGGTTGAGATAAACCAGAACATCCTTATTATCATCCACCAGGAGGCATTTCTTTGAGCTCCAGTTAATCTGCTGGATTGACTCCTCCTGAATAAAGCTCCGTGTTTTCAGTTTAGCGCCTCCTCCTGCAGGGCGATAGGGTACAGAGAAGCTGAATTCCGATCCAACGCCCTTCTCCGACTGGACATATATCTTTCCACCCATTCTTTCTATCACCTCCTTTGCCAGCGTGAGTCCGACACCGAGGCCTTCAAAGGGCCGGTGGTGGCCGTCTATCTCCTGACGGAACTCTTCGAAGATTCGCCCGAGATTCTCCTGGTTGATACCTATTCCTGTATCTCTTATCCTGAAGAAGAGGTTGTCATTTTCGAGAAGATATGAGAATGTTATCGATCCCTCAAGGGTGAACTTCACAGCATTGTCCATCAGGTGGCTGAGCACGCGTTTCAGCCAGATCCTGTCAGAAAAGATCTGGTCGCTGTTATTCTCAAACTCATTCCTTACATTGAGGACTATAGGTTTGTCATTCCTCTTTATGATCTTTCTTGCCTCCTCAACAACCTCATTCACGATCTCGTTGACAGAAGTTTCCTCGTAAGATATCTCTATCTGGGAGCTCTCAAGACGCGACAGATCAATTATATCACCTATTATCTGCAGAAGCTTTTCGCTGTTGTGATTGATATGTTCAATATATTCCTCCTTCACCTCGTTGGAAATATCGTTTGAGAGAAGGAGGTTTGAGAATCCCACCACACTGTTGAGGGGAGTCCGTATTTCGTGGGAAATATTGGCCAGAAAGCTTGATTTCAGTCTGTTGCTCGCATCAGCTTCAATCTTTGCTTTGACCAGATCTTCATGTACCTGTTTCAGCTTTGTAATGTCGCGTGATATTGTAAGGGATCCTATAATTTCACCATTGTCATCCTTTACTGTTATGGAGCGGGTGGAAAGAATAACATAATTGCCGTCCTTATGCCTTAGCCGCAGTTCTCCCTCAAAGAATCCCTTTTCGTTCATGGCTTCAACCCTTTGATTCTCATATGAACGGTCTTCAGGATGTATAAGGTCAGTCGGGTAGATATTGCCATACTCCTCCCTGGTAAGGCCCACTATTGAATAAAATGCGTTGTTGGCAAATTTCAGGTTCCACTCCCTGTCGTAGAATGAAATACCGTCGTCGGCTGTCTGTATCAGTATACTGTAGAACTTCTCTGAATCGGCGTATTGCCTAAGAAGGGCTTCCTTTTGTCTGTCGAGCTCCGATTTTGTTTTCTGAAGGTCGCTATTAATCTCATCTATCTGCCGGTTCTTTTCCTGCACCTCCCTCCCGGCTTTTTTGAGTCTGGCCAGAAGAAACAGAATGAGTGCACAAGTTATTACCAGTGCTCCGAGAGATATTAGAATGGTGTTCAACAGCGATCCTGACATTATTTCTTGATACTCCCTTACATACGATTTACTAAATTGTACCTGATACCGTGATAATGAGCAACTATTAACTAATTATCAAACAGATATGGCACAAATATATAATTAGCCTTATTACCTTACAAGGAGAATGTCAGAATTATTTGCACAAAAATTATTAAATTGCGAACAATTTATTACAAATATGGAAAAAAAGAGTGGTCAGTTTTCGGGAGGCAGGACCTACCGCAATGAAGAGATAACGGTTTACTGGAAACCTACGGCATGTGTTCACGCGTCATATTGTTACAGGGAGCTGATTGAGGTTTTTGACCCGGGCAGGCGTCCATGGGTTGACATGAAGGCTGCGCCTGTGGAAAGGATAATAGAGGTTGTCGACATGTGCCCCACAGAAGCCCTGTCATGGAAGTGGAACGACGAAGCGAAGAACAGGGGTGTTGGACCTGAGCATACAAATCACGTTAAGTTCAGAAGACCTGAGCTGATGGGGCCGGGAGCAGAGGATGAGACGGAGAGGCCGGTGTCGGTGAAGGTATTGATAGACGGACCTGTTCTGATCAAAGGCAACTTTTCCATGAAATATGGCGGTAACGAGAAGAATATCACGGAGGGTGTTATCTCACTTTGCAGATGCGGCAAGAGTGATAAGATGCCATTTTGTGATGGCCGGCACCACAAAACCGGTTTTAATGGTTAATAATCAGGTTATGGAAGATAATAAAGAGAAAGATCCACAGGCAAAATTGGAACTGACCGATTCTGGTCCAATGAAGATCAAGGGTAAATTTATCCTGAACGATTATAAACGTGAAAAGGTTGAGATGCCGGAAGAGGTAACTCTATGCATGTGCGGGAAATCTCTCAGGATGCCGTACTGCGATGATTCTCACGAGAAATGAGTCTGTTCACCATCTCTGCCGCGTCGCTGAACGACATTGCAGTATAGACTTTCAGTCCTGAATTGTCAATTATCTCCTTTGCTTCTGTGGCATTTGTACCCTCCAGCCTTACTATAACGGGTACCTTAATCTCACCAACCGACCGGTAAGCTTCGACTATACCTTTTGCCACACGGTCGCACCTTACTATTCCACCGAAGATGTTGACCAGGATTGCCTTTACTGCAGGGTCTTTCAATATTATACGGAAGCCGGCTTCCACGGTCTGTGCATTTGCACTGCCACCTACATCGAGGAAATTTGCCGGTGAACCTCCTGATAGCTTTATCAGGTCCATAGTAGCCATTGCCAGTCCGGCTCCATTGACCATACAGCCTACATTCCCATCGAGTTTTATAAAATTGAGGTTATGATTTCCCGCTTCCACCTCAACCGGATCCTCTTCATTCAGGTCCCTCATCGCTGCAATTTCAGGATGCCTGAAAAGAGCATTATCGTCAATAACCATTTTGCAGTCGACTGCGACAATCCTGTTGTCGCTGGTCTTCAGAACCGGGTTGATCTCAAGCAGCTGGGCATCGCATCCGCTGAAGGTTTCCCAGATACCTCCCAGAAAGCTCTGCATATCTTTAAATGCAGCTCCTTCAAGGCCCAGGTTAAATGCCACATTACGCATCTGAAATGGCAGGAGGCCAACGGCCGGATCGATCTCCTCCGTAAAGATCCGGTCAGGACTCTTCTCTGCAACCTGTTCAATATCCATACCGCCGTCTGGTGAATACATCAGCACATACCTGCCCCTGTCGCGGTTCAGGAGAATACTTATATAGAATTCCAGGGGCTCTGACTCACCACTGTAATAGACGTCCTGTGCGACAAGCACCCTGTTCACCCTTTTCCCTGCCGGCCCTGTTTGTGGTGTCACCAGCTGCATTCCGAGTATTGCGCCGGCAATACTTCCCGCCTCCTCAACTGAGCGGGCAAGCTTCACGCCCCCCCCTTTGCCTCTGCCCCCGGCATGAATCTGTGCTTTAATAACAAAGAGATCAGATCCGTATTTTTCCTTCAGCTGGCCTGCAACCATAATTGCCTGATCAGGCGTCCCGGCAACAAAGCCCTCCTGAATACCGACATTGAATGCCTTCAGAAGCGACTTGCCCTGAAATTCGTGAAGATTCATAATCCGACAAATTAACCTGTTAAATTCTGTTTGATGTATGACACCCGATACAAAATAACAATAATAAAGAGATTTATTGGCTATTTTAGCATAAAAAATTATGCGCAAGCTTCTCAACGAGGAACTGGGAAGAATGAGTGTCGGGCAGTTCAGGGAGTCTGAGAAATCACCTTTTGCTATTTTGCTCGACAATGTCAGGAGCGGCAGCAATGTCGGCTCAGTCTTCCGGACTGCAGATGCCTTTCGCGCGGAGAGGATTTTCCTTTGCGGCATAACCGCAAAACCTCCTCACCGCGATATCAACAAGACCGCGCTTGGTGCAACGGAATCTGTTTTATGGGAATATTACGCTGAGACAATCGAGGCAGTTAACAGGCTCAGGAATGAAGGTTACACTATCATCGCAGTGGAGCAGGCAGAAGGTTCGGTTAAACTGCATGATTTCCCTTTCAGCAGCAAAGAGAGGTATCTCTTTGTTTTCGGCCACGAGGTACATGGTGTTGATCAGCAGGTACTTGATCTGTGCGACCTCTGCCTTGAGATCCCCCAGTTTGGCACCAAGCACTCCTTCAATATTGCTGTCAGTGCCGGAATAGTTCTCTGGGAGTTGTTCAGAAGAACCCCTGCAAAGAAGTAGGGGCGTTGCATGCAACGCCCTCTGCGAAATGTACAGTCAAATTTCCTAAAAAAAAGAAGGGCGTTGCATGCAACGCCCCCACTATCTGTTGTAGTATTTTTTTTATTACTGCACGGCTGACCTGAATGCATCATCGCTGAAGAATTTAGCGAATTCGATGTCGGTCTTTGCGTAATCTTTCAGTGAAGCATCGGCTGCAACAGCTGTCCGAAGGTTGCTAACCATGTAGTTAGCGTCGTCGAGGCGTGCTCCCACAATTGCTTTCAGGTATGCCACCTTTGCCGGCATGGCAGGTTCCCTGATGGCATCGAGGGTTGTTTTAGCCCTGTTGACATCGCCTTTGAGGACCTGTGCGAGAGCAAGGTTATAGCATGGCTCCGTTCCGAAGTAATTGACAGCCTGATCGTAGTCACCCTTTGTAATGGCAATCACACCCAGGCCCCATCTCGATTCAGGAGTTGCTGCAGTCATTGAAGTCAGCTGTTCTTCTGCTCTGGCTATATCGCCTTTTGCAAGATAAGCCAGTCCCAGGTTATTCTTAACAACGTCGTTATTCTGGAGAGCCTTTGCTCTTTCAAATGCTGCCAGAGCATCGTCAACCCTGCCAAGTGCCAATAATGTAAGTCCCACGTTATTATGGGCACGTATGCATTTCGGGAACATATCGGCTGTTGCCTGATAGAATCTGAGCTGTTCGTTGAGGTCGTTTGTGAGGGTTGCAGAATAGAGTTGTTCTTCGAGGCTGAGGACCTTTGGATCAGACCTCATCTGTGAAAGTATCTGCTCATCAGTGCGTCCTATCTTGTCCACGTTGACCATCAGTTTTGATCTTCTCAGCTTCGGAAGAATATCGGTTTTCAGAGCTTCGAATGCCGCTGACATGTTCCTGATTTCTCTCTCCCTTACAACAGGATCCGAGTACATACTTAGAACTCTGAGGATCAGCTCCTTGTCAGAAATGTTTGAATTCTCGACCTCTGTCTTGAATCCTTCCCAGTCTTCAGGTGTGGTAAGAGCATCGAAGAAGCCCGGTGCCTGTGCAGCCTCAATCTTGGTAAACTCTCTCTGGATAAGCTTATCAGCTGAGCCACCCCTGTTCCCTGACAATTTTTCATTAAATGCCAGCTCACCATCTGGTGAAGCATAGGAACTGGTGACAGCACTTTTGAACACCTTGTTGGGATCTTCATTTACCTCACTGATATAGTTTCTGAGTGCCGCAATATCTTCAGCTTTCAGTTCGCTGCTGCGTATATCTGCCCTGTTGATGATGTAATGTATGTCAGCCATCTGGGTTTCAGGGATTATCCTCTGGAAGTTATCCTTCATACCAACTGCATTCCCGTGTTTTCCTACCAGTGTTGATGTGGCAATGACTCCATCGGCAAGCTTGACCGGATCAAAATCGAGGGTCTGGCTTCCCCTTGTAGCAGTGATCCTGAGCATAAGCTCAGAGACATTCATTGCATCCTTGTACGGTACTGCGCTTGTGTATGTAAAATTACCGCCGGTGTAGCTGATCACCCTGTTGTTGGCCTGTACTTTCTCCCCCTGAAGGACTTCAACTTTATCAAAAGCTGTCTCGCCTCCTGCATAGGTCAGCACAGGAGTAACCTGAACTGTAGTCTTCTTGTCAAAGTATTTTTCCGGGAATGTACCATTGATGGTAACATTAACAAGTCCGGCATGTGCTTCAAGCACCTGTGGTGTGACCTCATACTTGATCTGGTCAGCGTTTTTCTTCATCTTATTCAATCCGCTGCAGCCTGACAAAAGAACAGCTGCCAGGATAAGGATAAAAAAGCTTCTGATTTTTTTCATAGTTTAAAATGTTATTTGTTTAAGACTTAGATCCTTTTCACAATCAATGAACAATATACAAATTTCTCAAATTAACTGCAAATTTATTAAAAAAAAGTTCGGGAGCACTTTAAAACATAAAAAAATAGTCACAAAACCACTTTATTTACCCCCTGAGGATATTGTTCTGAAAAAATTGTCTTGACGATGCGGTCATATTGCTCAACGTTTTCGACAAAATCAATCCCGTTAATATCGATTACCAGATACCTGTTTCCGGGATTCTGACGGAAGAAAGAAAAATAGCTCTCCTGTATCTTCCTGAGATAATCATGGGTGATAAATTTTTCATACTCCCTGCCTCTTTTTTTAATATTCTGAAGAAGTCTGCCGGTGTCAAGATGGAGATACACGTAAATATCGGGCTTCGGCAATGAGCCGTATATAATATAGAATATCTGCCTGTAAAGGTTATATTCATCGCCCCTGAGTGTTGCTGAGGCGAACACGAGCGACTTCATAAAATAGTAATCGGCTACCGTGAATGTACTGAACAGGTTACCTGGTCTCAGCTCCTCGTTCAGCTGTTTATAACGGCTTGCGAGAAAGGAGAGTTCAAGCTGAAAGGAATATTTATCAGGCTCCTCATAGAATTTCGGCAGGAATGGATTTTCAGCAAAGCGCTCGAGTATCAGGCGGGCATTGAACTGCCCTGCAATCTTCTCTGCAAGTGTTGTCTTACCTGCTCCGATATTGCCTTCAATAACCACATAGTTATATCTGGCCTCCATCTTCCTTTTATTGGTTTTCCTGTCTCTCGGGACGCGGGAGGAGCACTTTCCTCGATAGTTTCAGTTTGCCGGTTTTGGGATCAATGTCTATCAGTTTCACTTCAACCTCGTCTCCCTCTTTAAGGACTTCATCAACTGTCCTTATCTTTTTCCAGTCGATTTCCGAAATATGAAGGAGCCCGTCCTTGTTGGGAAGGATCTCAACAAAGGCTCCGAACTGGACTATCGTTTTCACCTTGCCTTTATACACAAGTCCTACTTCGGGTACGGCAACTATTTTCTTCACCCAGTCAAGTGCAGCGGTAATTGCTTCCTTGTTCTCGCCAAAGATGTTCACATCACCGTAGCCGTTTATCTCCTCAACAATTATTGTTGTGCCTGTTTCGCGCTGTATCTCCTGTATGACTTTACCACCCGGTCCGATGAGGGCGCCAATCATCTCCTTGGGTATTGTCAGCATTTCAATTCTCGGGGCATGTGGCTTGAGTTCCGGCCTGGGTTCTGAGATAGTCTGCTCCATTACATCGAGGATATGGAGTCTTCCACTGCGTGCCTGGTCAAGTGCTTTGGCAAGCACCTCGAACGAGAGTCCCTCAACTTTGATGTCCATCTGTGTGGCGGTTATCCCGTCGCGGGTGCCGGTTACTTTAAAGTCCATATCGCCAAGGTGATCCTCATCACCCAGTATATCCGAGAGAATTGCATATTTGCCGCTCTCCTTGTCCGTAATAAGCCCCATTGCTATGCCGGATACCGGTTTGCGCAGTCTGATACCTGCATCCATCAGTGCCAGTGTGCCGGCACAAACGGTAGCCATCGAAGATGATCCGTTCGATTCAAGAATATCGGAAACCACTCTTATGGCATATGGGTTCTCCTCTTCGGGAGGCATCATGTTCTTAAGCGCCCGGTGGGCCAGATTCCCGTGACCTATCTCTCTTCTGCTTATACCTCTTATCGGCCTTGCTTCTCCGGTTGAAAAAGGCGGGAAATTATAATGAAGCGTGAATTTTTCCGTCCCCTGGTTCAGAACGTCATCAATGATCTTCTCATCGAGCTTGGTTCCAAGTGTAACAGTTGTAAGCGACTGTGTCTCACCTCTTGTAAAGAGGGATGATCCGTGTGTGGCAGGCAGAGGGTCAATCTCACAGGTAATATTCCTTATATCCCCGGGTTTCCTTCCGTCAAGTCTGATGTTCTCATCAAGGACAAGCCTCCTGGCTGCCTCCTTATGCACTTCGTGATAGTACCTCCGTACCATTACCTCGTTTATCCCGTCCTCCTCTGTGAACTGGCCAAGAAAATCTGCAACTATTGCTTCAAAAGCTTCCTCCCTCTCGTGCTTGTCAACGATAATAGTCCTGGCGGCCTTATAACACTTCTCGTAAGTTTCATCCCATACCTTTTTCTTCAGGTCCTCATCGTTAACCTCGTGTGAGTATTCGCGTTTTGCCGGAGCTCCTGCCTCTCTGGCGAAATCGATCTGCGCCCTGCAGTGAACCTTTATGGCTTCATGCGCGATCCTCAGAGCGTCAATCATGTCAGCTTCACTGATTTCCTTCATCTCTCCCTCGACCATCATTATGTTGTCAAAGGTCGCACCAACCATCAGATCGATATCTGATTCCTTAAGCTGGGATGCCGTCGGATTGATTACGAAACTGCCGTTTATCCTGGCAACCCTCACCTCCGAAATAGGGCCGTTAAAGGGTATGTCGGACAATGCCAGGGCAGCTGAGGCTGCAAGTCCGGCAAGAGCATCCGGGATAGTCTCCTTATCAGCCGAAATTAGATTTATATTGACAAATGTTTCAGCATGGAAGTCATCAGGAAACAGCGGTCTGAGTACCCTGTCAACGAGTCTCGATATCAATACCTCGTAATCAGAGGGCCTTGATTCTCTCTTGAGGAAACCACCGGGAAATCTTCCCGATGATGCATATTTCTCCCTGTATTCCACCGACAGAGGCATGAAATCAGTATCTTCCCTTGCCTCTTTTGCTGCCACCACTGTGGCAAGTAACATGGTTTTTCCCATCTTCAACAGAACAGAACCGTCAGCCTGCCTGGCAAGTTTGCCTGTCTCAAGGGTTATTGTTCTCCCGTCTCCGAGATCAATAATCTTCTCTTTTATATTAAACATTTTATAAGTAAATAATAGTGATTTTGAAAAGTTGAAATTACATAATTTTTATAATACGAAAAAAGGCAATTCAGAATTGCCTTTTTTCATTTATTTACGTAATCTCAACGCTTTTATGATGGCCCGATACCTGTCAATATCCTTGACCTTCAGGTAGTCGAGTAGTTTTCTTCTTCTCCCCACGAGCTTGATCAAAGCCCTTTGTGTGCTGAAGTCTTTCTTGTTCTTCTTAAGATGCTCCGTGAGATGGGATATCCTGTACGAAAAGAGTGCAATCTGACCCTCCGCGGTCCCGGTATCAATCTCCGATGTTCCGAATGTTTTAAAAAATTCCTGCTTTTTCTCAGCCGTTAAATACATATCCTTTATTAAAATATTGTTAATCCAAATATAAATCGAATCACCGATTTTGGATCGCAAAAATAAGGCTTTTTTATGTAAATAATCAAACAAGTGGATCTTTTTTTAAAACAGTGTGAAAAATTCTTTTTATTCTAACGCAAACGGAAAACCTAAATTGTTACGCTTTATACTATTTAGACGTTAAAAAAAGGTTAAAAGTTGCGTTTGATAACATTATAATTCAAGAATTTATCAACACTTTTAAACTATTTGTCAAAAACTCCTTCCTGCCTGCCCGTTTTCTGCATTTTTTGGCCACGATCAGAGGGCAAATGGCTCGGTGCTCAGGCTTTGCCAGCCATACCTGAACGAAGGAGAGCGACGGCTGGACTCAGAGGACAATAAAAGCTAACAGGAGTAAATACTTTTACCGCTATGCCTCTGCTCCCCTTCTCCCATTCCCCCATTCTCCATTTCTGTCTTCTGTCTTCTGTCTTCCGTCTTCCGTCTTCTGTCTTCCGTCTTCTGTCTTCTGTCTTCCGTCTTCCGTCTTCCGTCTTCCGTCATATATCAAATAACAATTTCACGGTTAAATTGTTATATTTGCGTCCTGAAAATTAACAATATGGCTGCCAATTTGATACTTGAGAAGCTTGAGGGGGTGAAGCAACGGTTCAGGGAGGTTGGTGAGCTTCTTACCCGCCAGGAGGTCCTTTCCGACATGAAGAGATATGTGGGGCTGAACAGGGAGTACAAGGAGCTTGAGCCCATTATTGAAGCCTACGAGAAATACAAGCTCACCCTGACCAATATTACCAGTGCAAAGGAGCTTCTTGCCGTCGAAAAGGATGAGGATATGAGGGAGATGGCCAAGGCGGAGCTCGAGGAGCTAACAGGTAAACTGCCCGGAATGGAGGAGGAGATCAAGCTTCTCCTTGTACCTTCGGATCCGGAAGATGACAAGAACGCCATCGTTGAGATCAGGGCAGGTACCGGCGGTGATGAGGCGAGCATCTTTGCGGGTGACCTCTTCAGGATGTACACCAAATTCTTCGAGATAAACGGATGGGAGACTGAAATAAACCGATTCACTGAGGGAACGGCCGGAGGCTATAAGGAGATAGTAATGAGGGTCTCCGGCGATGGTGTTTACGGTATAATGAAATACGAATCGGGTGTTCACCGTGTGCAGAGAGTGCCGCAGACAGAGACACAGGGACGTATACATACTTCGGCTGCTTCGGTAGTGGTACTGCCTGAAGCCGACGAATTCGATGTTGAGATAAGAAACGAGGATATCCGCAAAGACACTTACTGCTCATCCGGCCCCGGCGGACAATCAGTAAACACCACCTACTCGGCAATCAGGCTTACTCATATACCGACAGGCATTGTAGTGACCTGCCAGGATGAAAAATCACAGCTCAAGAATTACGACAAGGCTCTTAAGGAATTGAGAACAAGGCTATATAATCTCGAATACCAGAAATATCTCGATAAAGTATCAAGCCGGAGAAAGACTATGGTCTCGACAGGTGACAGATCGGCAAAGATCAGAACTTATAACTATCCCCAGGGACGAATGACCGATCACAGGATTAATCTTACAATGTATAACCTGCCTTCAATCCTCGACGGCAACATACAGGATGTTATCGACAAGCTGCAAATGGCTGAAAATGCCGAGCGTCTGAAGGAGAGTAATATCTAAACATTAATAAATGGATCATCTGCAGTTATTCAGAAACATCGTGGCAAAGAGGTCGTTCCTCTGTGTGGGCCTCGATACGGAAGTTGATAAAATACCCCGGCATCTTTTGAAATACAAGGATCCGGTACTTGAATTCAATAAACGAATTATAGACGCCACTCAGCAGTATACCGTCGCTTATAAACCCAATCTGGCTTTTTATGAATCTAACGGCCCTGCAGGTTGGATAACTCTGGATGCAACCTTAAAATATATCAGGAAAAATTATCCGGGCATATTCGTTATTGCCGACGCCAAGCGAGGCGATATTGGCAACACGTCGAGAATGTATGCAAGGGCCTTCCTCGAGAACATGGATTTTGACGCCGTCACAGTTGCACCTTACATGGGAGAGGACTCCGTAATGCCATTCCTTGCGGTGAAGGATAAGTGGGTCGTCCTGCTCGCACTTACATCCAACAAGGGCGCAGACGATTTCCAGTATCACAATGATGATGGAATCAGACTATTCGAGAGAGTGTTATCTGTCTCAAAAAAATGGGGCACTAACGATAACATGATGTATGTTGTAGGGGCAACCCGGGCAGAGATGCTCAGGGATATAAGGAAAATAGTGCCTGACCATTTTCTGCTCATTCCAGGCGTGGGGGCTCAGGGCGGAAGTCTCGAAGAAGTGACTAAATACGGAATGACAAACAAATGCGGTCTGCTGGTCAATTCCTCCAGAGGAATAATCTTCGCGGATGACTCACGCAAATTTGCCGATGCTTCCGCAGAAAAGGCTCTGGAAATGCGAAAGGAGATGGAGAAGTACCTCCTGGAAAGAAATCTGGTACAATGATGTAGGTCGAAATCTGCTCCCGCTCTGCGGGATTGCCTCGCTGAGCTCGCCAAAATCCGCAATCCTAAATCCGCAATCCGCAATCCGAAATTTCTTACTATCTTTATGTCATCGCTGTATTAACACAAACACGTGCTGACATGAAAGAGGAATTCCTTCATTACCTTTGGAAGTACAGCCTGTATGATACTGACAGTCTGTATGATAATGCCGGCAATAAAATAATTGTCAGGCATCCGGGAGAATATAACCGCGACTCCGGACCCGATTTCTTCAATGCAAGAGTGATAATCGACGGTACCGAATGGGCCGGAAATGTGGAGATCCACGTTAAGTCGTCTCACTTCGACACTCACGGACACAATTACGATCATGCTTTCGATAATGTGATCCTTCATGCTGTAGCCGAAAACGACAGGAGAGTTTTCAACGCACTCGGTCATGAACTTCTTACTGTAAAACTTAACTATGAGAGCTCACTGTATGACAAATACATAAGCCTGGTAAATAATCCACTGATTATTGCATGCCAGAACGAGATCAGCAGGATCGACTCTTTTTTCCTGAGACACTGGATCAATGCGCTTGCCGTGGAAAGACTTAAGGAAAAATCAGAATCGGTAAGCAGGATCCTTGCAGAAACCGGCAACGACTGGGAAGAAACGTTCTACAGGATCCTCAGCCGTTATTTCGGCTTCAGGGTAAACACCGAACCTTTCGAAATGCTTGCCACAGCAATCCCATATAAAATAATCAGGAAACATGCTGATAACAGGTTCCAGGTTGAGGCACTTCTTTACGGAACGGCCGGGATGCTGGAAGAAAGCCTGTTCAGGGATGCCGTGGCAGATAAGTATTACAGGGAGCTTGTAAAAGAGTACAGGATCCTGTCGGCGAAATATTCACTTAAACCTGTCCATGGCTGGCTCTGGAAGTTTTCAAGACTCCGGCCGGTCAATTTCCCCACAATAAGAATATCACAGCTTGCAGCGATGCTCACTGTAGCCGGGGGACTCTTCTCCCGGATACTGGAGGCAAGAGCGATCGCAGAGCTTAAGTCTCTTTTTGAAGTTACGGCTTCTGACTACTGGTACGATCATTATGTTTTCGGGAAAAAAAGCAGGGGTGTGATCAAGAATACCGGGGACCAGGCTGCTGATATCATGCTGATAAACGCCGTCACTCCGGTTATATTCACCTATGGCAGGGTCCGGGAAAATCATGAACTACGCGAGAGAGCCCTCTGCTTCCTGGAAGAAGTGCCCCCGGAAACCAATTCTATTATTACCGAATGGGAAAATGCAGGAGTTACAGCAGACTCGGCCCTCTCGACACAGGCTCTGATCCAGCTCCGGAACGAATACTGCAGGAAAAGAAGATGTCTCGATTGCCGGATAGGCGCAAAGCTCATCAGCATGGGTCGAAAACTCAGGAGGGAGGAGGAGCTGATGCTGGAACCCTGAGAATGGCGAAGGGCTCCAGCCTACGCTGAAGCTTCGGCTGGCAATGCAGGGCACAGAGCTCAGGGCACAGAGCTCAGGGCGCAGAGCGCAGAGGTGCACAGGTACAGCTGTTCAACGGTATAGCGGTACAGCGGCTCAATGGTATGCAAGGAGCGAACAGTGTAACTCCGTTTAAACTCCGTGTAACACCGTGGTTAAATAACCTTCCGGGTGCTAATCAGCCACTCAGAAAGCATTTCGGCTTTCTGTTCAGTAAACAAAATTGCCGTTTTCTGAGGCAATTGTAAGCTTCTTCCCTGCGAAAGCCTCACAGCGGCCAACGATACGGGCGTCGAGATTGAAGCTGGCGGCAATCTTTATTATTTTCTCCGCGGTATAATGGTCAGTATATATCTCAAACCTGTGCCCCATGTTGAAAACCTGGTACATCTCCTTCCAGCCGGTCCCCGATTGCTGCTGAATAATCCTGAAAACAGGCGGGACAGGGAACAGATTGTCCTTTATAACATGCAGGTTGTTAACAAATTTCATTGCTTTTGTCTGACCCCCTCCCGAGCAATGGATCATTCCGTGTATTTCAGGACGCAAGGCGCCAAGGATCTGCCTGATCACCGGCGCATAGGTTCGTGTTGGCGAGAGAACCAGCTTCCCTGCATCAATATTGAGTTCTTCAACAGGATTTGTCAGCCTGTAATTTCCTGAATAAACAAGTTCCTTTGGCAGTGAAGGATCGTAACTCTCAGGGTATTTTGCTGAAAGATATGCACCAAAAACATCGTGGCGTGCAGAGGTTAGTCCGTTGCTTCCCATCCCGCTGTTATACTCCTTCTCCCAGGTTGTCTGTCCCGACGAGGCGAGACCAACGATTACATCCCCCGGTCCAATCCGTTCACATGTTATGATCTCATCCCTCCGGGCTCTCGCCACAACAGTGGAATCGACAATTATCGTTCTGACAAGATCACCCACATCAGCTGTTTCTCCTCCCGTGGAATAGATACCGATCCCAAGGTCACGAAGTTCCTCAAGCACTTCCTCCACCCCATTGATAATTGCCGATATCACTTCGCCCGGAACAAGGTGCTTATTCCGTCCGATAGTAGATGACAGCAGAATATTATCATGAACTCCCACGCACAGCAGATCATCGAGATTCATCACTATTGCGTCCTGCGCAATACCCTTCCACACTGACATGTCACCTGTCTCCTTCCAGTAGATGAATGCAAGCGATGATTTCGTTCCGGCACCGTCAGCATGCATTATGTTGCAATATTCACCGTCACCCGCCAGCATATCGGGAACTATTTTACAGAAAGCTCCGGGAAAAAGTCCTTTATCAATCTTCCCAATGGCCCGGTGAACATCTTCCTTTGATGATGAGACTCCTCTCCTGCTGTATTTCGACTCTGGTTTCATTTTTATTCAATAAAAATCAAAGATAAAAAAATGTGGATTGCCGTTAAAATTATCTTTCACCACGTGGATAATATATCATCTTGTTTACCTTTATGCCCTGTTCAGAAACTTATCTCTTACCATAACAAATTACTAAACGTATAAAACCATGCAACTGAAAAAACTTTTTTCTCAGGCACTTTTTCTGATAATATGTTTTACGGCCACAGGTCAGAACTCGGTTCCCCGGGCTCTGTTATCCGAAAGGATAGTTGATGAACTGATAGGTGAAGCCTCCGGCGAAAGAGCGATGAGCCATATAATCGAAATGGGTGCATATATACATGACAGGCCGGCTTCAGAATATTCAGGTTACTTTTACGAAACGGAATATGTTGTCAGCAAGCTTAAAGAGTACGGCCTTGAAGGCATTGTGGTAAACAAGTATCCGGGGAGCGCTCCGGCATGGGATGGTGTGAAAGGAAGCATCTGGGAAATAAGTCCCGGCAGGTCCAGGATAGCCGATTACGCAGATCTTCCCGCAGTACTTGCTTCCGGCAGCAGCAACGCTGACATCAGGGCTGAGCTCGTATGGGTAGGGGAAGGAAGAGAAGAAGATATCAACAAGGCCGGTGTGGAAGGCAAGATTGCGGTGACCTCGGGAAGCATTTCGATGGTCCATGCTCTTGCAGTGGCCAAAGGAGCTGAAGGTGTCATTTCGTATGAATCGCCGCGGCCCCTTCAGGCTCCGCTGGCAATACCTATAACAGGCATTGGAAGAAGAGGCGTTCAGGGCACAACTAAATTTGGCTTCTTCCTTCCTCCCCGCGAAGGAATGCTTCTCCGCGACCGTCTGCTGTCCGGAGAAAAGATAACAGTGCATGCGGTCGTTGAGGTGGAATACCACGATTATGACCTTGAAGTACCTTCATGTATAATCAGAGGAACAGACCCGTCAGCAGGAGAGGTTATTTTCTCGGCACATCTGTTTGAGGGGTTTGTAAAGATGGGAGCAAACGATAACATTTCCGGATCGGCAGCCATTCTGGAAATCGCCAGGATGCTCAATTCCATGATCAATGAGAAGAGGATAGAGCGTCCGAAGAGAACTATCAGGTTCATCTGGGTTCCAGAATTTTCAGGCACGGGTCCGTGGGTCAACGAGAATAAAGAGCTCATGAAAAAGACCCTTTGTAACATCAACCTCGATATGGTGGGACTCAATCTTAAAGAGAGCCAGTCATTTTTCTGCCTGCACCGGACCACCTACGGTAATCCTCACTATTTGAACGACGTTATGGAAAACTACTATCATTTCACCGGCCTGGGTAACAGGGCAGGACTGGCAGTATCAGGAAGGGCAGGATTTGTCAGGAGGATAGTGGCAATGACCGGAACAGACGATCCTTTCTATTATGCTATAGATGACCATTACGGCTCTTCCGATCACGAAGTGTTCAATGACTGGGGCGTACAGGTGCCGGGTATCATGATGATCACATGGCCCGATTTCTTCTATCACACATCACAGGATCTGGCTGATAAATGTGATCCCACCCAGCTTAAGAGGGTCTGCTTCATCGGAGCCGCTGCTGCATACACAATAGCCGGTGCAGATGAAGCGATGGCGGCAAAGATTGCCGGCGAGGTGGCAGGCAATGCATCAGTGCGCATCGGAAAACAGCTCACGAGAGCTATTGATGAGCTCGGGAATGCATCAGAACAGAACTTTGCTGACATCTACAGGAAGACCAGAGGGTATATAGAAGCGGCAGTCATTAACGAAAAGGCCACGCTGGCCAGCACCTCGGAGCTGGTGCCCGGTTCCGGTAGCTTCAGCCAGTATATTGAAGAAATGATGGAATCGGTCGATGCAGCAGGAGCAGCAGCACTGACCGCCTTTGACAGTTACACCTCATACAGCGCGGGGAAATCCGGAATGGCAAAGCCGCAAATCAAGCTGACTGCTCTGGAAACCAGGGCCTCTAAGATAATCCCCCGGGCCACACCACTTGTGACAGAAAACGGGTACAGGGGATATGCCGCGATATTGACGAAGCTTGATCCGAAAGTACGGGAAAAATATCCGGTAAAGAGTGCCGCTCTTGATACACAGGAGCTGGGAAGGTTGTGCAACGGGAAAAATTCGGCACTCGACATTAAGAAACTGCTCGACAGTCAGAAAAGATGGGAGGCTGAACTTCAGGATGTTATTAATTATATTTTTATCCTGAGGGAAGCCGGACTGGTCTCCTTGTAGCGAGGAGCAATGAGCTGTGAGCGAATTATTTAACAACCCATTCGATTGATTGTGTCAGCAGTTGTCTGAAATTTTGATTTTCGAAGGTCGGAGAATCATGGCCTGACTGAAGTACAACAATCTTTGCCCTTCCATATTTCTTCGTCCAGCCTATAACGGGAGTGCTTGAAGGTTCATCTGTCGTGAGCAAAGGGGTCACGCCGGGCTCCACATAGTAATCCTTGTAGGTCTCGTCAAAAATATCGAAATCCTTCACACCTTTTGTGACAGGATGGCGGGGATTGACGACTTTCACCCTGAAATGGAGGTCGTGAATATATGACGAAGGCTGGTATGAAACACCATTTACTGTGGTTGCCTTGTGGAAATATTTCCCGCCAATGATATTATAATATTCGGGCCAGTCGTCGTAGGCACAGATACTGTGGTGAAGAGCCACGACGG
>Ga0334882_1002143_pt1 | contig 21043 bp, 16 predicted proteins | sample GraSluR1_MG_5_FD_207226 | JGI IMG/M metagenome (GOLD analysis project Ga0334882, IMG submission 207226) | Sludge microbial communities from methane-producing bioreactor in Wageningen University, Netherlands - Granular Sludge_15_04-R1 | ecosystem: Engineered > Bioreactor > Anaerobic >...
CTGCACAAACGGTGAAAAGGAATATTCGATTGACAGTCGCACATCCGATGCAGTTGCCATTGCGCTCAGATTTGGATGTCCAATCTATACTACCGGGGAAATTATTGAGAAGGCAGGCATAACCATAGCGCCTGCGGAGAGTTCCCAGGGGCAGGATCCCGATGCTGTAAAGAAGGCAGATGAGGATAGTTCACAATTTGAGACCTACAACGATGAAGAGCTTTACAAGATGATCGATGAAGCCATAAAGACAGAGGATTACGAGAGGGCTGCGGCCATAAGGGATGAGATTGACAAGAGGAAAAGGGGGCAGAAAGAATGAAGCAGTACCTCGGGCTTCTCGACCATATTCTTAGAAGCGGCACTGAAAAAAAAGACAGGACTGGCACAGGCACATTGAGTGTTTTCGGATACCAGATGAGGTTTGACCTTGAAGAGGGTTTTCCTCTCCTTACAACAAAAAAACTGCATTTAAAGTCAATTATTCATGAACTACTCTGGTTCATTTCAGGCGACACAAATATTAAGTATTTGAATGAGAATGGGGTAAGGATATGGGATGAGTGGGCCGATACTGATGGCAATCTCGGGCCGGTGTACGGTTACCAGTGGCGTTCATGGCCAGCGGCTGATGGGAAAAAGACAGATCAGCTTTCAAATGTGATTGAGTCCATAAAAAAATCCCCTGATTCGCGGCGCCATATTGTCAGTGCATGGAACCCGGGGGAAATTGAGAAGATGGCCCTTCCTCCATGCCATATACTGTTCCAGTTCCATGTCGCATCCGGAAAGCTCTCATGCCAGCTTTATCAGAGGAGCTGCGACATTTTCCTAGGTGTTCCTTTCAATATTGCCTCCTATGCCCTTCTTACAATGATGGTGGCACAGGCAACAGGGCTCAGACCCGGGGAATTTATTCATACCCTCGGAGATGCTCATATCTATCTCAACCATATTGAACAGGTCAGGCTTCAGCTTACAAGAGAACCTTATGATCTGCCCGTAATAACCCTGAATCCGGAGGTAAAGGATATTCTCAAATTCAGGTATGAAGACTTTTCCCTCTCGGGATATAATGCACACCCTCATATAAAAGGGGAAATATCCGTTTAGAAAGCAAAGCCATGATATCAATTATTGTTGCAGTAGGTGAGGATATGGGTATCGGGAAGGATAACGGTCTGCTTTGGCATATCTCTGAAGATCTGAAGAGATTCAAAAGACTGACAAACGGCAAGACGGTAATCATGGGCAAAAAAACATGGGAATCTCTGCCGCTGAAACCATTGCCGGGCCGGAGGAATATTGTCCTTACGGATATTCCGGAGGAGTGCATCGATTGCACAATAACTGCCTATTCGGTTGACGATGCTCTTTCGAAATGCGCAAAGGACGAGGAGATCTTTGTTATGGGAGGAGGCATGGTCTATCGCCAGTTTCTGCCCCTTGCCGACAGGCTTTATATCACCCATGTAAATAAAAGGGCCGCTGCCGACGTATTCTTCCCGCGAATAGACAGAAGGATCTGGAAGATTACCGCGAAAGAAGATTTCAGGACAGAGGATGGCTCCCTTGAGTATTCATATGTTGTTTACGAAAGAAAGCGGTCCGGGAGAGACAAGGAACAGAGATAGAAAACAATTCAGGAAGCCTTCAGGATCTTCATATCTATCCTTGCCAGTTTGAGGCGTGCGTAATCCCTGGTAATAACCAGTTCCCCGGTTTCTGCGGATGGCATTTCGAACATTGCGTCGAGCATCACAGCTTCACATATCGACCTTAGTCCCCTGGCCCCCAGCTTGAACTCAATAGCTTTATCGACAATGAAATCGAGAACCTCGCCGGTGAAGGTAAGATCGATGTTATCCATTTTGAACAGCTTGATGTATTGTTTCACCAGGGCATTTTTTGGTTCTGTAAGGATATCCCTCAGGGCTTTCCTGTCGAGCGGATTAAGATGGGACAGGACAGGCAGTCTTCCTACTATTTCAGGTATCAGACCATAAGCTCTCAGGTCCTGTGGTGCAATATATTGCAGCAGATTCTCCTTGTCGATCTTCTCTCTTGATTCCGATGCCCGGTAACCCACCACCTGTGTGTTGAGGCGGCTGGCGATCTTCTTCTGTATTCCTTCAAATGCTCCTCCGCATATAAAGAGGATATTTTTTGTATCGACGGGTATCATCTTCTGTTCGGGGTGTTTTCTTCCGCCCTGCGGAGGCACATTAACAACTGCGCCTTCAAGCAGTTTCAGCAGGCCCTGCTGAACCCCCTCCCCGGACACGTCGCGGGTGATGGAGGGATTATCTCCTTTCCTTGCGATCTTATCTATTTCATCAATGAAGACTATTCCCTTCTCCGCGGCTTTCACATCATAATCGGCACTTTGCAACAGACGAGTGAGAAGACTTTCAATATCTTCACCGACATATCCGGCTTCCGTAAGTACGGTTGCATCCACTATGGTGAAAGGGACGTGGAGCATTCGTGCAACAGTGCGGGCCAGGAGGGTCTTGCCCGTTCCCGTCTCCCCGACCAGGATGATATTGGATTTCTCGATCTCCACATCATCGGGATCGGACTTCTGCATAAGCCTTTTATAGTGGTTGTAAACCGCCACGGAGATGATCTTCTTTGCCATTTCCTGACCGATTACGTACTGGTCGAGGAAATTCTTTATTTCAGCAGGCTTTAGCAGGTTTACTGTATCGAACTGGACTCCCTTTTTCGACCCGAACTCTTCGTTCATTATGCTGTAGGCCTGTTCTATGCAGTGGTCACATATATGGCCCTCAAGGCCAGCGATAAGCATGTTGGCCTCTTTTTTTGTTCTGCCGCAGAATGAACATTTTTCCATTGGAGATTATTTTCTCTTTAAACCTTGGTCTTCTGGAGTATTTCATCGATCATGCCATACTCTTTTGCCTCTGATGAGGTCATCCAGTGATCCCTGTCGGAATCTTTTTCAACCTTCTCGACAGGATTGCCTGAATGATAAGCTATTATTTCGTAGAGTTCCCTCTTCAGTTTGACGATCTCGCGCACCTGTATCTCTATATCGGAAGCGGATCCTTCAGCACCGCCCATCGGCTGGTGTATCATGATCCTTGAATGCTTCAAAGCCGAACGCTTACCCTTTGTTCCGGCTGTAAGAAGTACCGCACCCATAGAAGCAGCCATTCCCGTACAAATTGTTGCAATGTCAGCCGATATATACTGCATGGTGTCATAGATGCCCAGTCCGGCATGTACTGATCCCCCGGGAGTGTTGAAATAGATCTGTATATCTTTTCCCGGATCTGATGAATCGAGATAAAGGAGCTGAGCCTCAATTATATTGGCAACATAGTCATCAACTGGCAAACCAAGGAAGATTATCCTGTCCATCATCAGGCGGGAAAAAACATCCATCGAAGCAACATTCAGCTGTCTTTCTTCGATTATTGTCGGAGAAATATAACTGCCATATACGGAGTTGTATCGTTGTAATGTCATACTGCTGACCCTCTTTTTGTCGCGGGCAAATTTGCCAAAGTCGTCAAGATAATTCATGTTTAGAATATTAAAAAATTATATGTCAAAGATAATAATAATAGAAATAAACGATGCAATTCATTGATTATTATTAGAAAAGCTTATTGAATTCATCTGCCTGCACCTTTTTTTCCTCTGTTTTAACCATTTCCTTAAGAATGCTTATTACCTTATCTTCCAGTATCCGGTCAGCTATCCTTTTTGCCTCTTCCTCCCTTTTCAGCATCTCTTTTGCATAATTTACCATTTGCTCATCAGTAGCATAATATAATCCGTACTGCATGAACTGGTATCTTGTAATCTTTTCAGCCTCAGCTAACAACTCCTCTTCTGTAATTTTAACATTGTTTTGCTTTGCCGTTTTGTTCCTGATAAGCTGCCATTTGAGATCCTCCCTGAAGCTGTTAAATTCAGTGTTGATCTGTTCCTCGGTTGTTTTTTCATTAACCCTCAGGAGCCATTTCTTCAGGAACTCTTCCGGGAGGTCAAATCCGCACTTTTCTATGGCCAGCTTTTTAATATCGGCGGCAAGCTTAAATTCTGTTTCATTCTTTAGATTGGCTTCAATTTCTTCCTCAATTTTCCCCATAAATTCCTCTTCCGAGTTTACGGTACCCGGGCCGTATATCCTGTCGAAAAGTTCCTGCCCCATTTCTGCAGGGGCAAAGCGGCTTATTTCATTTATGGTAAAACGGTAATTGCCGGTAGCTGACACTGCCTCTTCATTCTTTATCTTAAGCAGTCCGGCTATTTCGTTGTCATTGGGGAAGGCTTTCCTCAGGTCAAAACCGATTGTGTCGTTCTCTGATCGTCCGATGAACTGCTTTTTTATTTTTTTGTCTTTAATTAGTTCCACCGAAAGGGTTGTCTCTTCAGCAGAAAACCCATCCGTTGCAGGATTCCCCTTTTCGTCGACTGCTTCAATCTTTCCCTTCAGGATATCCTTTTCTTCCGATTTGTCAGCTTTAATGAATTCGCCATATCGTCGTGTATAGTTCTGGAGGTAATCGTTCTTCATCTTATCGTCGATGATAATGCTGTAGTTCGTAACCTTATTCTTCTTGTTCAGCTTTATATCAAATACCGGAGCGAGACCCAGTTCAAAGGAGAAAGTGAACTCTTCCTTTGTTTCAAAATCGGATAATTCATTCTCATCTTCCTTTGAAAGGGGATCTCCGAGAATATCAAGATTCTCATCCTTTAGATACCTGCTTATGTTCTCAGAAACAATCTTATTTATTTCCTCAAGTTTTACAGCTTTTCCATACATTTTTTTTATCAGCCCCATCGGGACCATTCCCGGCCTGAATCCTTTTACCGCTGCCTTTCTGCGGTAGTCGCGAAGTACCTTCTCAACTTTCTCTTCGTAATCTGCCTTTTCTATATGCACCTTAAGCAATGCATTAAGATCATCACTGTTTTCTCTGGTAATATTCATTCTGGCTTTGTTAAATTCAGTTACACAAGTATTTATTCAGCACAACCGGGTATGCAGTTAATTGTGCGGATGAAGGGACTCGAACCCCCACGTCATAAAGACACAAGATCCTAAGTCTTGCTCGGCTACCAATTACGACACATCCGCAGAAATTCCCCGCAAAAGTATAGAAAATTATCTTTAATTCAAACTGAGGCGTTTACCTGCGAAGTTCGAAATTCCTGCCCAGGTAGACTTTCCTTACATGCTCATCCTCAGCCAGCTGTGACGCTGTTCCTGATTTCAGTATACGTCCCTCGAACAGCAGGTAGGCACGGTCGGTTATGGAGAGTGTTTCGTGAACGTTATGGTCGGTTATCAGGATACCAATATTTTTTTCGCTCAGCTTCAGCACTATTTCCTGGATATCCTCAACAGCAATCGGGTCGACTCCTGCAAAGGGTTCATCCAGCAGGATGAATTTTGGTTTTAGTGAAAGAGCCCTTGCAATTTCGGTACGCCTTCTTTCACCCCCTGAAAGCTGAATGCCCTTGTTCTTCCTGATCTTCTGAAGGCCGAATTCATCGAGCAGACTCTCCAGCCGGTCAGCCTGTTCCTCTGGAGAAAATGACGACATCTGCAGGACGGCACTGATATTATCCTCGACTGACAGATTACGGAAAATCGAGGCTTCCTGGGCAAGGTATCCGATTCCAAGACGGGCTCTCTTGTATACAGGCAGTGTTGTAACATCCTGATTGTCAAGCAATATCCTGCCTTCTCTCGGTCTGATGAGCCCTACTATCATGTAAAAGGATGTCGTTTTGCCCGCTCCGTTGGGTCCGAGCAGACCAACTATCTCACCCTGCTCAACCTCGATAGAAACGTGATCGACAACTGTCCTTTTGCGATACTTCTTTACCAGATTCTCAGTATATAATCTCATCTCAGACCAGGTCTTGGGTTTTTAGTTTTAATCTGATGTATCCTCCTTCATGAATTGCTCCCGTTCCTTTTCCTGTTTTTTCACGACCCGTTTCGATATGTTAATGCCTATCTCATAGAGTACGAAAAGGGGAAGGCTTACCAGAAGCTGTGAGAAGATATCCGGAGGGGTAATTATTGCTGAAAGGATCACTATCACAACTATGGAGTGTTTCCTGTACTTCCTTAAAAACCCCGGTGTTACTATCCCGACCTTGGTGAGGAAGAAAACGATTATCGGAAGCTCAAAGATTATTCCTGTGGCAAGGCAGATAGATGATATGGTACCGATATATGATCTTACATTTATTGTATTTGTCACTTCGGCGCTCACCTGGTACGATCCGAGAAAATGGATTGAAAGGGGTGTAAGCATGTAATATCCGAACAGAACGCCTACGAAAAAGAGCATCGAGGCAACGAACACTGCTCCCCTGGCATGCTGTGCTTCGTTGGCATATAAGGCGGGTTTGAAGAATTTCCAGAACTCCCAGAGTATAACAGGAAATGCAAGAATGAGCCCGGCAACCATTGATACCGCAATATGGGTTGTCAGCTGGCCGGACATCTTAATGTTTATCAGCTCCAGGTGCCGGGTATTGATGCATAAAAGTTTTGTATTCACCAGGTCGCCAAGCTGGCATAGTATCCGGTTGGTAAAGAAACCCGGGCTTTTGGGAGCAAGTATTACATGATCAAAAATGATGTTCTTGAACACAAAGGCCACTATCATAAGCACCAGGATAGCCCCAATCGACCTGATTATATGCCATCTCAGTTCCTCGAGATGCTCAAGGAACGACATCTCCCCTTCTCCTGTCCTGCTTTTTTTCTTCTTTTCGGCTGCCATCCGTGTGATATGTAAACAGACTTAAAAATTATAGCCTGTAAAGATGAGAAATCTTATTTAGCAAAACAATATCAATTTATTCACGTTAAAAAAATCCCCATCCTCTGACTCTTGTCAAATCATTTTTGTTAATAAAATAAAAAATCTGATTTTTAATTAAGAATTTATTTAACTTTATATAGATTGTTGAACCGAATAATTTGAAGAGGTGATTTTTACAGGGGGTGAAAAATGGAGAAAGATGTTATTATTCATGATTATTTAAAAAAGTATTTTGGCTTTGACACTTTTAAAGGCAACCAGGAGTCAATTATAAAAAGTATCCTGGCCGGCAGGGATACTTTTGTTCTCATGCCGACAGGCGGAGGCAAATCCCTGTGCTATCAGTTGCCTGCTGTGATAAAGGAGGGAACGGCTATTGTCATCTCACCGCTGATTGCCCTCATGAAAAACCAGGTTGATGCAATGCGCAACTTCAGCACTGATGATGATGTTGCTCATTTCCTGAATTCTTCCCTTACCAAAACTGAAAGCAACAGGGTTAAAAAGGATGTTCTGTCGGGAACCGCGAAGCTGCTTTACGTTGCCCCTGAGTCACTTACAAAGGAGGATAATATCGAGTTTCTTAAAAATATCGTCATTTCGTTTTATGCCATCGACGAGGCACACTGTATTTCGGAATGGGGGCACGATTTCAGGCCGGAGTACCGAAGAATACGACCTATTATCGATACCATAGGGAGAGCGCCGATTATTGCGCTTACGGCCACGGCCACGCCCAAGGTGCAGCATGATATCCAGAAGAACCTTGGCATTCTTGAAGCCGATGTGTTCAAATCATCTTTCAACAGGCCCAATCTTTATTATGAGGTCAGGTCAAAACAGGATGTGGCAAAGGAGATAATAAGATATATCAAGAATAATCCGGGGAAGTCAGGTATTATTTATTGCCTCAGCAGGAAGAAGGTTGAAGAGATGGCCGAGATACTTAAGGTTAACGGGATTAAGGCACTTCCCTATCATGCCGGGATGGATTCCGCAACCCGCACGGCAAACCAGGATAAATTCCTTATGGAGGAGGCTGATATCATAGTGGCAACGATAGCATTCGGCATGGGTATAGATAAGCCTGATGTAAGATTCGTTATCCATTACGATATTCCCAAAAGTCTCGAGGGATATTATCAGGAGACAGGCCGTGCCGGACGCGACGGCGGTGAAGGCAACTGCATTGCATATTACAGCTACAGCGATATACTGAAGCTTGAAAAATTCATGCAGGGAAAACCTATTGCAGAGCAGGAGATAGGGAAACAACTTCTTCTTGAAACCGTCTCATATGCCGAATCTTCTGTATGCCGGAGGAAACTGTTACTGCATTACTTCGGTGAGGAGTACCAGAAGGAAAATTGTGAGGCATGCGATAATTGCCTCCATCCAAAGGCACAATTCGAAGGCAGCGAGGCCATTATAAACGTTCTTGAAACTGTGCTGGCCGTTAAGGAAAAATTCAAGGCTGACCATATTGCCAACATATTATCCGGCAAGGTAACCTCCGCCATTAAATCGTATAAGCATCACAAGCTTGAATATTTCGGTATCGGGGAGGAGAGGGATGAGAAATACTGGAACATGGTAACCAGGCAGGCTCTGATAGCTAAATACCTGACGAAAGATATAGAGAATTACGGACTTCTTAAAGTTACAAAAAAAGGACTTGAGTATCTTGAAAATCCGACCTCCTTCATGCTGGCCGAGGATCATGACTATGCAGATACCTCCGATGAGGAAAATGCTTTCGGGGCACGAACGGCAGCAGTTGATGAGGAACTCTTCAGCATTCTCAAGGACCTCAGGAAAAAGATATCCAAACAGAAGGAGGTCCCTCCATTCGTGATTTTCCAGGATCCTTCACTCGAGGATATGGCAATACAATACCCCATTACGTTGGATGAACTTCAGAATATATCGGGTGTGGGAGCCGGGAAAGCGCAAAGGTATGGAAAGGAATTCGTGGAGATAATAAAAAGATATGTTGAGGAGAAGGAGATAATCAGACCACTCGACATGGTCGTCAAGTCCGTTGTCAACAAATCGGGAATAAAAGTCTATATCATACAGAGTATTGATATGAAGAGGCCTCTGGAAGATATTGCCGAAGCAAAGGGCCTCGAGATGGAAGAACTCCTCTCTGAGATTGAAGCAATTGTCAATGCAGGCACCCGGATAAACCTCGACTATTATATAAATATATATATGGATGATGAGCGACAGCACGACATATTTTCGTACTTCAGGGAAGAGGCTGAATCTGATTCCCTTGAGGATGCCATGAAGGAACTGGGAAGCGAGTTTGAAGAAGAAGAGATAAGGCTGATGAGGATCAAGTTCCTTTCGGAGATGGGTAACTGAAAGATCCGGAATCCGCGAAAAAAACAGAATAAACAGTTACTGCAACTACATAGAAGGGGTAGATTATCTGCGCCGGCAAAAACCATCTCATAAGTTCCGGTTTGGCGTACCTTCGGGCACTGTTGGTCAGAATAAGAAAATCTGGTACCGATTTGGCGGCAAAAAACATCAGGAGGGTTAATGAGTATCCGGGACTGATAATTGCTGCCGCGAGGAGAGATAATTCAAGCAGTATTGTAAAAAAGGTCACTGCGGCAAGTATAATGGTGAATCTGTCGCGGTATGAACCGGCTTTTGAGATCCACCTGGCTCTCTGCCGGATAAAATGAATCAGATTGGGCGAAGAAGAGGTCGTAACTGCAGCAAGCGGTGATTCAAGCCATTTGATAGCAGCCCTGCCACCCCTTTTAACACTCTGAAGAAGGAAAATATCATCTCCCGAAGGGATATCAGAACGGAGATCCCCCGAATGTTCGCTGTAGAGATCCCTGGTGAAGGAGAGGTTCGCTCCGTTACACATTGAAGGATGGCCCGCAAGGGCGGTTCCGGCAGTAATACCCTGAAGACCGAGGAATTCAAGCTCCTGGAATCTCCCGAAGAAACCGGAGGACCCCTGAAGTACAACAGGGCATATAATCATACCCGGAGTGAAATCACTGTAATATGAAGCAATGGTTCTGATCCACCAGGGATCCATACGGCAATCGGCATCGGTGGTTATGATCAGATCACCTTCTGAATAACGGATGCCTGTCCTGATGGCATCTTTTTTCCCCGATCCTTCGTTACGGATTACTTTCAGGTTGGCCAGCCGGGTATAGGATGATGCTATACTGAATGTGCTGTCATCTGAATGATCGTCGGCAATAATAACCCGGAAGAGTCCTGACGGATAAGACTGAGCGGCAAGTGAATCCAGCACTCCTTTGATGTTCTTTTGCTCGTTGCGGCAGGGAACGATAACAGAAACAAGAATACCGGGGTCATTATCAGGACTATACGGATCAGCCTTGAGGAGATGCCGGTATATGTACAGAAAAAGGAACAGATACGGGCTTATCGCTATCAGGGGTAACCATTCCATTTATGATAATTATCCTAATCAGTAATAAAAGGCACTAAAGGAATCTTCTGTAGTTCCTGAGCCTGTGGAAGGTAACATAATTGGCATCGTGCTGATTATTGGCTCCTCCAAGTCCGTCATCATAAGCAGTGCGCGAGATATAGATAATATCCCTACCGTCGAACTGCCAGTCGACATATTGAAAGCCATGTCTGGTCATATCAGGATGCTGAAGAACGATCTTTCTTACTTCCCAGTTAATCAGATCTTTTGAACTGCATAAAGCCTGAGTGTTTCTTGTCCTTTCGGGGTTTTTATTTCGGAATTCGGGGGGGACATAGTTGGCAAAGGTCAGGTAGAGTTTTGTCCGCGGATCATATCTTATTGAGAATTTCTTGCATCCTCCCGGGAAATCGATAAAACCTGTATGACTGTCGAAAGTTGCCGTTTCCCCGTCGCTGTTTATCCTGATCACTGATGCCTTCTCATTCCCGTCAACCCTGTAATCGGTCCGGAGTATATTCACCACCTCTCCGGCTGGTGTCAGAACGGCATTTCCCTCGAGCCAGCCTCCGAAATTACCATCGAGATAAGTGGAATCAAATCGCAGTGTATTACTGATGGTCCAGTTTTCTGCTGACAGCAGGTCCTTTTCTTCCGGGATTGACATCATAAATGATCCGAACATTCGGCCCCATCCCTTTTCGGGACCCATCGAATCCTCAAAGGCTCTCCATAGCCTTCCGTTATGCGTCAGCACGGGCATGGGTGCGGTGTGATACCGGCCCCTCAATATAATGCCACTTCGTTCGTCCTCCGGCTCACTCCATGTTATACCGCCATCCACCGACCTACGTATTATCAGGTTCCCGTAGTGGCTATATGTGCCCATTATATAAAGGTCCCCTTTGTGTACAAAAAGGTTTGACCAGAACTGCCCGTTTATTTCTGAGATCTGTTTCCAGCTTTTTCCTCTGTCGGAGGACCTGTATACACGTGTTACCGCCTTTTCGTATTCGGTCGATCCCGGCCCGAAAAAATCGTGCGATGCAACATAATTGCCGGAAGGCAGGATGCAGATACTTGGTGAACCAAGATATTTCTTGTCTGATGCAGGGCTGTGAGCTATTACCGTGCCCGGCACCTGCTGTGCCCTACCATCAGAAAGAAAGAAAGCTGAAATCAGGAGTACCAGAACATACTTTTTCATCACAATCTCATTCTTATATCTCTATTTACACAAATCGCCCTTTTCCGCCTCGCGGAACTTCTTCGTCCCAATAGCAATCGGGACTCCCCTTCACCCCTTAACCCCTTCATTCTTCAATACTCGTCCCAGCTCTTTATAGCCAGGTCATTCTCATTCATCCTGCAGAATGCCAGAATGAATGCGCTGGCAAGTCTGGCATTTGTAAGCAGGGGTATGTTATAATCGACCGCCGCACGTCTGATTGAGTAATCGTTATCCAGTTCTGAAGGAGTGAGGTTCTTGGGTATATTAACTACCAGGTCGACTTCGCGCGACCGGATAAGCTCTATTGTATTAGGACTCTTCTTCTCATCCGGCCAGTAGGCGACATCTGCATCAATTCCGGCATTTTTCAGGAAGAGCTGGGTGCCTCTTGTTGCATATAGTTTGTGTCCTTTCTCGCTAAGAGCCCTGGCACTGTTTATCAGTTCGACCTTAGAGCGCGCAGGTCCTGTTGACAGGAGAATGCTCTTCTTCGGTATTCTGTAACCCACTGAGAACATGGCTTTCAGTATTGCTTCATAAAAACCTTCACCTATGCATCCCACCTCGCCTGTTGATGCCATGTCTACACCCAGAACAGGATCGGCTTTTGCCAGTCGCGAAAAGCTGAACTGGGGAGCCTTTACGCCAACATAGTCGAGGTCGAAAACAGATTTATGCGGTTTCCCGGCCTGTAAACCCAGCATGATCAGGGTTGCCAATTCTATAAGATTTACTTTCAGTACTTTGGAAACGAAGGGCATACTTCGGCTTGCTCTCAGATTGCACTCGATCACTTTTATATTGTTATCCTTTGCCAGAAACTGAATATTGAAGGGCCCCGTAATGTTTAGTTCCATGGCTATAAGCCTTGATATTCGCTTAATTCTCCTGGCTGTCTCAAAGTATATCTTCTGTGCGGGAAATACCATTGTGGCATCACCTGAATGAACCCCGGCAAACTCAACATGTTCGCTGATAGCATAGGTGATGATCTCCCCGTCTTTAGCAACCGCGTCAATCTCAATCTCCTTGGCATTCTCAATGAACTCGCTTACAACAACCGGGTGCTGTTTGGAGACCTGGGCAGCCAGCTCCAGATAATGGTGCAATTCGTCTTTATTCGATACAACATTCATGGCGGCTCCGGACAATACATAAGAGGGTCTGATCAGAACGGGAAATCCTATCCGGTCTACAAAACCGATAATATCTTCAGTGGTGGAGAGCTCTTTCCATTGCGGCTGGTCTATACCAAGAGTATCACACATGCTGGAGAACTTGTGCCTGTCTTCGGCCCTGTCTATCGACAGAGGTGAGGTCCCCATAACAGGTACATTCTCCCTGAAGAGCCGCATGGCGAGGTTATTGGGTATCTGACCCCCTACAGAGAGGATGACCCCTCCTGGATTCTCAAGATCGATAATGTCAAGAACGCGTTCAAAGGTGAGCTCGTCAAAATAGAGCCTGTCACAGATATCGTAATCGGTACTGACGGTTTCGGGATTATAATTGATCATTACCGACCTGAGGCCCTCTTTCTTTATTGTATTGATGGCATTTACCGAGCACCAGTCAAACTCCACTGACGAACCTATCCTGTATGCCCCGGAACCCAGGACAATTATTGATCTTTTATCATCAGTAAAGGTTATGTCATGTTCGGTACCGCTGTACGTAAGATAAAGGTAATTTGTTATGGCAGGGTATTCAGCTGCCAGGGTATCGATCTGTTTTACGAAAGGCACTATTCCTGCTGATTTACGGAAACTCCTGACAGACATCAGCTCCTCGTTGATCTCATCCGGTCCGGATTTGAACACATGCCTGGCTATCTGGAAGTCGCTGAATCCATTTATCTTGGCATGCAAAAGCAGACCGGCCGGGAGTGCTTCAAGAGCGTTGTAGCAGCATAGCTCATTCTTGATCGATATGATATTTTTCAGTTTGCAGATGAACCATCTGTCTATCTTTGTCAGCTCACAGATCCTCTCAACCGGCATTTCCTTCTCAAGCGCCTCCGCAATTGAAAAAATTCTCATTTCAGTAGGTTCTGCAAGCTCCCTTTCAATGTCCTCAAAGCTGAGGTTTCTGTTGCCTGTGAACCCGTGCATGCCGAGTCCTATCATCCGGAGACCCTTTTGTATCGCCTCCTCGAAACTCCTTCCTATCGACATTATCTCACCTACACTCTTCATGCTGCTCCCTATCAGATGGGATACTCCCTGGAATTTATTAAGATCCCATCGCGGTATTTTGCAGACAATATAGTCGAGAGCAGGTTCGAAGCATGCCGGGGTATCTCCTGTAACTGAGTTTTTCAGCTGATGGAGGCCATATCCGATCCCCAACTTGGCTGCAATGAATGCAAGGGGATAACCTGTTGCTTTCGAGGCAAGTGCACTTGAACGCGACAGCCTGGCATTAACTTCTATCACCCTGTACTCCTCCGAATCGGGAGCAAGAGCATACTGAACATTGCACTCCCCGATTATCCCGATATGCCTGATCAGTCTGATGGAGAGTTCTCTCAGCTTGTGATACTCACTGTTGGTTAGAGTCTGAGATGGTGCAACAACAATACTCTCACCTGTATGTATCCCCAGGGGATCAAAATTCTCCATGTTACAGACCGCGATACAGTTATCGTATCTGTCCCGTACTACCTCGTATTCCACCTCTTTCCACCCTTTGAGCGACTCCTCCACCAGGATCTGGTTTGAATAGGAGAATGCCCTGGCCGACATGGATCTCAGCTCCATCATGTCGGCAGCGAAACCGCTTCCCTGCCCCCCCAGGGTGTAAGCCGCTCTTATGATAACCGGGTAGCCCAGCTGGTCAGCTGCATTAACAGCATCATCAACACTGGTGACTGCTATGCTTCTCGGTGTACATATATTTATCTCCTCAAGTGTCCTTACAAAAAGCTCCCTGTCTTCCGTCGCCATTATTGCTGAAACGGGAGTACCAAGAACCTTTACATTGTATTTCTCAAAGACACCTGCCCTGAAGAGCTCGGTGCCGCAGTTAAGGGCAGTCTGACCTCCGAATGAAAGCAGAATACCATCCGGAGCCTCCTTCTCAATGACCTTCCCGACAAAAAAGGGTGTTACAGGAAGGAAATAGATCTTGTCGGCCAGACCTTCCGAGGTCTGCACAGTGGCTATGTTCGGATTTATCAGTACAGTGGAGATACCCTCCTCCCTTAGCGCTTTGAGAGCCTGTGACCCGGAATAATCAAACTCGCCCGCCTCGCCTATCTTTAATGCCCCTGATCCGAGTATTAACACTTTTCGGAATTCTTCTTTCATAACCTGATTTTAGTGCTCAAAAATAAATCTTTTTCTCCAACGTATGAAATCAATAAAAATGCATATATTTGCACCTTATATGAATAAATATGCAAAAGACAAAAAGGCTCCTTGCGATCGGGAAGATAATTTCTGAAACGGAGGTTGGGTCTCAGGAGGAGCTGCTGAAGAGGCTGAAAGGGATAGGTATAACATGTAATCAGGCAACATTATCCCGAGATCTCAGGCAGCTCAGTGTCAGCAGAGTACCAGATGGCAGGGGGAGGTACCGGTACAGTTTGGGTGAGGGAAGCTCTTCCGGCTCCGGAAGCGGACCGAAGGTGCATTTTTTATCGGTGATTAAAGAAGTAATCGAAGCAAAAGGGCTTCTTCTGATAAAAACAATTCCGGGCAATGCAAGTGCCACTGCTTTTCTTATCGATAATGGAGGCAGGTATGAAATTGCAGGCACTATTGCAGGGGATGACACCATTCTGGTGATCCCCCGTGACGGGATAGCCATGAAGCAGGTTCACGATGCTCTCGAGCTGATCATGCCGGGACTTCATGAAGGGTTGAGAGAAAGATGATTTTTTATCATACAATTAATTTTACAATTAAAAAGAAGAAAGAGATGAAAGAAAAGGTTGTTCTTGCTTACAGTGGAGGATTGGACACTTCGGTTATTCTGAAATGGCTTATTGAAAAGAATTATGAAGTAATAGCTTTTGTGGCTGATGTGGGTCAGAAAGAGGATTTTGATGAATGCAGGCGGAAAGCTCTACTTCTCGGGGCGTCAAAGGTAATAGTTTCCGATCTCAGGAAAGAGTTTATTGAAGATTATGTTTTCAAGGCCATTATGGCCAATGCTGTATACGAGGACAGGTATCTTCTGGGCACGGCGCTTGCAAGGCCGCTGATAGCCAAAAAGCAGACAGAGGTGGCAACTGCCGAGGGCGCCGATGCTGTCGCACACGGAGCCACAGGTAAGGGAAACGACCAGGTAAGGTTTGAGCTCTGTTATTACGCATTAAAACCGGGGATTAAAGTTATATCACCCTGGAAAGACAAAGAGTTTCTCGATGCATTCAAGGGGAGGACCGATCTGCTTAAATATGCCGCTGAAAAGAAAATCCCGGTGAAAGCAAGCATAGACAAGCCTTATAGCGAGGATGACAACCTTATGCATATCAGTCATGAGGCTGGAATACTGGAGGACCCGATGTTTTCACTGCAGAAGACAATGCTTGAGAAAATGGTCATGCCACAGGATGCTCCCGATGCCGAGACACGGATTGTGATACATTTCAAGGATGGAGTGCCTGTAAAGGTTATGAATAAGGATGACGGTACAGTAAAAGAAAATTCATACGATCTCTTTGTTTACCTGAACGAGATAGGAGGGAAAAACGGGATAGGGTTGCTTGATATGGTCGAGAACAGGTTTGTCGGAATCAAGTCGAGAGGCGTTTATGAGACACCCGGGGCCACCATTCTTCATCTGGCACACAGGGATATTGAGGGTGTTGCCATGGACAGGGAGGTGATGAGGCTAAGAAACATGCTTACCCCAAAATTCTCTGAGCTTATATACAACGGCTTCTGGTTCAGTCCTGAAATGGATTTTCTCATGGCCGCCATAGCGAAAAGCCAGGAGTTGATAGACGGAAGCGTCCATCTCTGTCTTTATAAGGGAAATATCCTGATTGAAGGACGTGAATCACCTTCATCTCTCTACGATGCAAAGCTTTCAAGCATGGATATTGAGGGAGGATTTGACCAGACCGACAGCAGGGGATTCATCAGGATAAATGCAATCAGGCTGATGGCCCACAGGGCTATTGTTGAGGCAAGGGAGAAGAATGGGAATTGAAGATTTGTGATTTGAGATTTGTCAAATTCAGATATTGATTATTAATTAAATGTTGTATAAATGAAGCTCTGGGAAAAAGGGATAAATCCCGAGCCGGCGATAATAGGATTCACGGCGGGGGAAGACAGGAGAACGGACCTGTCGCTGATAAAATGGGATATTACCGGATCGATGGCACATGTAATAATGCTTGAAAATACAGGTCTGATTTCTTCTCAGGAAAAGAAGGAGTTGCTTATAGCCCTGCATTCCCTTTTCGTCCTCAATGAAGAGGGTAAGCTTGTTCTGGAGGAGGATGTGGAGGACATCCACACACAGATTGAGAAGGAGATGGGAAATATTCTGGGTGCCACGGGAAAGAAGATACACACCGGAAGGTCAAGGAACGATCAGGTTCTGGTTGATATACGCCTGTTCACCAGGGAAGAGATTGACACCCTGGCCCTGAAAACAGGTGATCTGTTCAGAAAGCTGCAGTTACTGAGTGAGCGATACCGTGCTCTCCTTCTTCCGGGATACACTCACATGCAGCCTGCAATGGTCTCTTCCTTTGGGCTGTGGTTCGGATCCTATGCTGAATCCCTTGCCGATGACATTCTGCTGCTCTCAGCTGCACGTGAGCTCAATAACAGGAATCCTCTCGGCACAGCGGCCGGTTACGGTACGACACTGCCGCTCAACAGGAAGCTTACCTCAGAACTGCTTGAGTTTGACGACCTCCTTTATAATTCCGCCTATGCGAGCCTGAGCAGGGGCAAGGCCGAACTGGCTGTTGCTTCGGCTATAGCTGCTGTTGCACAGACTCTCGCTCGCTTATCGATGGATATATGCCTGTACATCGGTGCCGAATACAGGTTCATCGATTTTCCCGACGAATATGTCACGGGTTCAAGCATTATGCCGCAAAAGAGAAACCCCGACGTATTTGAGCTGATCAGGGGCAGATGCAATCTCCTGCAGACTCTTCCGGGGAGGGTAAGCATGCTTGTCAGTAACCTGCCGTCAGGCTATAACAGGGATCTTCAGTTATTGAAAGAGCTGATATTCGGTGGTTTTACCAATCTTGGCGAATGTATTGATATATGCCTGCTGATGCTCGGGAAAATCAAAATCAGCAGGAAAATAACTGATAACCCACTGTATAACAATATCTTCAGTACAGAAGAGGTTAACAGGCTTGTTAAAAAGGGTATTCCTTTCAGGGACGCTTACAGGGCAGTTGCCGGACTGGTAAAAAATGGGTCATTCTCAAGGACATCCGTTGCTGATTATACTCATGAGGGAAGTATAGGTAACCTGTGTACAGAGGAGATCTCCCTTATTTTTGAGAGCCGGGCTAAATGTTTCACTAACAGGTCGGCTGCAGAACTTGTTGAAAAGATGATGGCTCATATCTCCTGACCAGGTGTTCCTGCAATGCTCCCGATAAAGATATCGAAAAGAAAATCGGTGTCGGTAGGTCCGCCTGAAGCTTCGGGGTGGAACTGGGTGGAAAAAAAGGGTTTGCTTTTATGCTTCATCCCCTCATTTGTCAGGTCATTCAGATTGATAAAAAGAGGTTCCCATTCATCCGTCAGGCTGCTGTTGTCCACTGCAAAACCGTGATTCTGTGATGTGATGTAAGCCTTTTCTGTCCCCACCCTCAGTACCGGCTGATTATGGCTCCGGTGACCATATTTCAGCTTGTAGGTGCCGGCTCCTGAGGCAAGAGCCATGAGCTGGTTGCCCAGGCATATACCGAAAATCGGCTTATCCCCGTCGAGTGATCTCTTTATATTTCTTATTGTCACATCGCACATCCTTGGGTCTCCCGGACCATTTGTAAGGAAAAGTCCGTCATACTCATCATCATGGTAATCATAATCCCACGGCACTCGTATTATTGTGGTGTCGCGCTTGAGAAGATTCCTTATTATATTATATTTAACGCCGCAATCAACAAGCATTATCCTGTATTTGCCAGAGCCATAGAGTCTCTTCTCGTGGGTGCTTACCTCAGCCACCAGGTTCACTTTATTGGGGTCGTAGAATTCTGTTGTTCCGTTTTCCGGTTCAAGTTTCCCCAGCATCGATCCCTTCTCACGCAATCTTTTTGCCAGGGCTCTCGTATCGATCCCGTAAACACCCGGTATATTGTTTCTTTTCAGCCATTCATCCAGGCTTTCAGTTGCGTTCCAGTGACTGTATTCAAATGAATAATCTGATACGATCAGTCCAGCTATATGGATAGATGCCGATTCATAAAAACGGTAAAGATCATTCTCTTCCTCCCTTGCCGGCGCTCCGTAATTGCCTACAAGCGGATAAGTAAGACAAAGTACCTGTCCTCTGTATGAAGGATCCGTTAGGCTTTCGGGATAACCTGTCATCGCTGTGTTGAACACAACCTCTCCCGCAGCCGGGATCTCAGCACCGAACGACCTTCCTGTATAAACTGTCCCGTCCTCAAGCACCAGCCTGAAAATACTACGCTCTCTCATTATTCCTGAATATTACCTTTATCTTAATCTCTTCGCCCTGCCTGCCAGCCGAAGCTTTCTTCGACCTCCGTAGTACCGATTTATCGGGACGAAGGAGGTAGCGCAGGCTGGCGCCCTTCAACATTTCCGCCAAAGATAAATAAAAACCTGTCAGGTTGATACTCTTTATGCTTATGCCGGAATGAACCAGCCGGCGACAGGATTGTTAAACCCTATATTGTTATACGGAGGGCAGAAAAAATATAAAATTGACTACGCTTTACGACTATATTTAAATATTTTACTATTTTAGTAGCCGTTTTTAGAACTAATTTATTTAAATCTTACCAGATATGAAAAAGGCTGCAGCGATTGTAATTATTCCGATGCTGATAGTAGGTTTAACATGCTTGAATTCATGTAAGAACAGGGCAGGTAAGGCCGAGAGGCTTGAGCAACAAAAGGTTGAACTTGATCAGGTAAAAACGCTCGAATCAGAGATTGAAAAGAATGTGTATCCGTTACCGACCTCGGCAGAGGTGATAAAGATGCTGTCGGAACTTGAAGTGGGTTTCATTATGGGGATCTCAAATCCCGTTGAAAACTCCAAGAGATATTTCAGCAGCACGGCCAGGTCTCTTAACCTGGGGGTTTACGGAGCCGATCTGAGTTATGCCACACTCTACAACATACAGCAGGAAGTCATCAACTATCTGAATGCCATAAGGTCACTTGCAAACGAGCTCAATATGTCAAAGATTTATGATGAGACATTATATGAGCGCATAAGGGAGAATTTTGATAACAGGGATGTTCTTGTGGAGATTCTTACAGATGCCTTTAATGAAACATATACCTATCTGAGTGATAACGATCAGCAGGCTCTTGCACTTCTGGTGGTGGGAGGAGCATGGGTTGAAGGGATGTATCTTACCACGCACGTTACGGAGGCCGCATATCAGGTGGCCGGTATGTCAAAAGTACTGCTTGAACAGAAAGAATCATTTGAACTCTATCTTGAGATCACCGAGCCATATCTTTCTGATCCCGCAGTTAATGAGTTTGTCGGCTGGCTTGAACCGATGAAGAAAGTGTATGAAGGGCTCAGCACCAGTCTTACAAATCAGAATATTATTGACATCACCAATGCGATAGCAGGAATCAGAAACCGGGTTGTACTTTAAATAACAGATTTATAATATGGAGGCTGGATCAAAAGATAAAATCCACAAACCACAGAGAACGCAAAGGTAAAACACGAAGAACGCAAAGAATTAATAGCAGGGGCATTGCATGCAATGCCCCTGCTTTGCGGGTTCTGCAGCATCCTAACGCCCTTTGCGGTTGGTAATATCTTTTGATACAGCCTCATTTTTTTCACCTGGGGCCTTAATATGAGGGAATCGGTATTACTTGCTCTGATACACATCTTTGCTATCATCTCCACGGTTAACCCGACAGGTATATCCTCCAGAGGTAAGAAGATACTCAGGAGCTACCTGAGAAGGTATCTTAACAGGGAGCTTGAAGAAGAGTATTATGCATTGTTTGAAAATAACCTGGAGTTTTACAGTAATGAATTAAAAAGTGTTGATAAGTCGGAACTTTCCGATGAGGATTCACTTATCTCATTCCAGATAACAAATATCTGCCGTCAGATTAAGAAGGGCCTCTTCCTTGAGGAGAGGATGATAGTATTTCTCCAGCTCCTGGAATTTGCCTTTGAGGACGGGCTTGTCTCCGAACAGGAAAAGAACATCATTGATATTGTATCCCGTACCTTCAATATATCAAAGAAGGAGTATGATAATGCCAGTTCTTTCATGATCGGGAGAACCTATAACGATGTTTCTCCCGACTGCATGCTGATTATTGAGAGTGATGACCCGGCACAGTGGGCTGAGAAGGAATTCAGTAATTACGGTAAATG
>Ga0334882_1002144_pt1 | contig 21039 bp, 18 predicted proteins | sample GraSluR1_MG_5_FD_207226 | JGI IMG/M metagenome (GOLD analysis project Ga0334882, IMG submission 207226) | Sludge microbial communities from methane-producing bioreactor in Wageningen University, Netherlands - Granular Sludge_15_04-R1 | ecosystem: Engineered > Bioreactor > Anaerobic >...
TGTTCTTCCTAATTCTGATCTTTTTATAGCAATGTATGTAAAAAAAGAAGCTCTTTTAAGTTCGCAAATAGAAGGCACTCAAGCATCCTTAGAGGGGGTTTTGAGATTCGAAGCAAATTTGGAACCAGAAGAAGATATCAATGAAGTAAAAGAAGTAATAAATTATATCAAAGCACTTAACTACGGAATAGCAAGACTATCTGAGTTACCAATTTCAAATAGATTGATTAAAGAAATACATAAAATACTTATCCAGGGTAATCGTGGTACCAGTAAGATCCCCGGAGAATTCAGAAAAATACAAAACTGGATAGGATTACCCGGAGCTGCTCTTTCTGATGCTATCTTTGTTCCTCCACCACCGGAAAAAGTACCTGAACTAATATCAGAGCTGGAGAAATTTATTCATCAAAAAGATGAGATCCCCCCCTTAGTTAAAATAGCCTTAATTCATGCTCAATTTGAAACCATCCACCCATTTTTAGATGGAAACGGCAGAGTAGGTAGATTGCTTATCACTTTTTATCTTTATTGTAAGAAGATACTTTCTCACCCCCTATTATACTTAAGTGTATATCTAAAAAAGAATAGAAGCAGATATTATGATTTATTAATGGAAATTAGAGAGCAAGATAGATGGGAAGAGTGGTTAAAATTTTTCTTAGAAGGAATTAAAGAGGTTTCAGAAGAAGCAATTATCTTAGCCAAAGAAATAATCATACTTAAAGAAAAATTACTAAAAACACTTTTCTTAAATAAGATTTCAAGTATTTATGCAGTTGAATTTTTAAACCTGCTTTTTATCAAACCTATTATTACATCCACAGATATAGTAAAGAATTTAAATACCAGCAAAGAAACAGCAAATCAACTGATAAAAAAGTTTGAAAAAATAAACATTATCAGAGAAATCTCCGGTAAAAAACGTTACAAAAAATATATTTTTTTAGATTACATCAATATAATTAAAAGAGGGACTGAGTTGTAACTTTTGTTTTTGACCGGCAAACTATTTTTTGTATTTAGACTCGATACTACATACTCGATACACGATACTGTTTCGACCGGAAGACTGGCCGACCGGGCAACTATTATTAAATATATTTCACTAGCTACTGACTACTAGATACTAACGACTTATTCCATTTAATACTTGAAATTTACATTTCTAAAGTGCTAAAATAATAAAAGTTAAAAAAATAAAAAGACAAAAAATAAATATTTATCAAACACCAAACACCAAAGACCAACAAAAATTACAACAAGAAACGCAGAAATTTTTACCCTCTCTTTTTTTGCCTGAAATAGGCAAAGAAGAAAAAAATTAATAGCTGTACCAAGTGTATTTTTTAAAATTATTAATAAAAAAGTAAACCAACAAAGGCGTTTTGCTGGTATTTATATTATAATCCTGTTAAAATAATAAAAGTTATGTAAAAAGATAAAAACAATACAATAATATTTGCTGAATAATCTAAATTTTAACAAATTGTAAAAATAAGTAAATTTAAATTATTTCTCTAACAATTTTGTAGTCTAAAAATGCCATAAGTGATAGAAAAAATCTATTTTAAATATAATAGTTAATAATAAATTGATTAGTGTTAAAACAAAAAATAAATATAACAACTGTAATATTATATAAACAAAAATTTAAAAAAAAGAAAACAGATATGCATTTATTAGACAATTTTAACAATTTGTTAGGTGACGACCTGCGTGTAACTCTACATGAAAATAGCAAAATACGTATTGCTGCTTCCTGTTTTTCAATGTATGCATTTGAAGCACTTAAGGAAGAGCTTGAAATGGTAGACAGTCTTGAATTCATTTTTACTGCTAAGACATTTATCCCGGAGGAAGCTTCTGATAAAATTAAAAAGGAAAGACGCGAATTTCAGATTTCCAAACTAAATCGAGAAAGAAGCCTTTATGGAACTGAATTTGAAATTCATCTAAAAAATAAGTTAACCCAGAAAGCCATAGCAAAAGAATGTGCTGATTGGATAAGAAGAAAAGCAATCTTCCGTTCTAATAGAACAAATGCGCCCATGCAACAATTCACCTGTGTTGAGAACAGTCAGGAGAAAATTGTATATGCTCCTTTAAATGGGTTTACCGCAGTAGATTTAGGATACCAACAGGGCAATGCTGTATCCAATTTCGTTCATAAAATTGATGAAGCACATTTAACAAAAAATTATTTCCAGCTATTTGATCAAATATGGCAGGATAAGGATAAACTCAAAGATGTAACAGATACTCTTTGTGCTCATATTGAATCTGTGTATCAGGAGAATTCCCCGGAAAAAATTTATTTCCATATGCTCTATAATATCTTTAATGAATTTTTGGATGATATTAATGAAGATGTTTTGCCTAATGACCTTACTGGTTATAAAAATACAGCTATATGGAAAAAATTATATAATTTCCAGCGGGATGCAGCAGTGGGAATTATCAATAAACTGGAAAGTTATAATGGGTGCATTCTTGCTGATAGCGTTGGGCTAGGAAAAACATTTAGCGCTTTAGCGGTTATAAAATACTATGAATTAAGGAATAAATCAGTGCTTGTGCTTTGTCCAAAGAAAATAGCTGATAACTGGCTTAATTATAACCGAAATTTAAAGACGAATATATTTGCAAAAGATAGATTCAACTATGATGTTTTATGTCATACTGATTTACAGAGAACCTCAGGTGAATCATTTGGGACTCCCTTAAACAAAGTAAATTGGGGCAATTATGATTTAGTGGTAATAGATGAATCTCACAATTTCCGCAATAATGAAATTTATAAAGATAGAGAAACCCGTTACCAGAGACTAATGAATTCAGTTATCAGAGAAGGTGTTAAAACAAAAGTATTGATGCTTTCTGCTACACCGGTTAATAATCGTTTCAATGATTTGCGAAACCAACTGGCTTTAGCATATGAGGGAGAATCTGAGCATTTAAGGGATAAGCTTAAAGTTGGCCACAGCATTGAAGAGATTTTTCGGCAAGCACAGATAGTTTTTAATGAATGGTCCAAATTACCAACAGGCCAGCGCACAGCTTCAGAAATATTGGAAAGATTGCATTTTGACTTTTTTGAACTTTTAGATAGTGTTACTATTGCACGTTCAAGAAAACATATACAGAACTTTTATGATGCGCGTGAATTTGGAACCTTTCCTAACCGGTTAAAGCCAATTTCTTGCCGGTGTCCAATTACCTTAAGGAAAGATGTAATTGGTTATAATGAAATTTATTTATTTCTGATAAAAATAAAACTTGCAATCTATGCACCGGTAAGTTATATACTTCCCAGTCGGATAAAAAAATATGAAGAATTATATGATACTTACATAGATAGGGGAGCAGGGAGATTTCGGCAGGCTGACCGTGAACGTAGTTTGCAGAATTTGATGACGGTTAATCTCCTTAAGCGATTGGAGAGTTCTGTAGAGGCATTTCGCCAAACCCTTTTGAGATTAGCAAAATATAATACTGATATGCTGGATAGAATTGAGCGGTTTAAGAATTCTGGCTTATCAGAGGCAGTAGATGATTTAACAGAATCTTTCCAGGACCTAGATGTAGATGAGGATGACTTATCTGATTTTGAAACAAAATGGACTGGAGGAAAGATTAAGGTTAAATTTGAGGATATGGATTTAGATTCATGGGAATATGATCTGCAGAAAGATTTAGAAACAATAGATTTCTTATTAACTGAAATGATGAAAGTATCTCCAGAAGATGATGAGAAACTTACTCATATTAAAAGGCATATAGAAAACAAAATATTAAATCCTCTTAATAATAACAACAAAAAAGTATTAATATTTTCAGCATTTGCAGATACCACTTCTTATTTATATGAAAATTTGTCCGGCTATTTTCAAGACAAATACAATTTGTACAGTGCTGAAGTTACTGGAAGCGGAAACCCCAAGACTTCCCTTGGCCGAGGATATGATTTTCAAACCGTATTAACCCTTTTTTCTCCAAAATCAAAGGAAAAAGAATTGACCTTACCCGATATTCCCGGCGAGATAGATATTTTAATAGGAACAGATTGTATTTCAGAAGGACAAAACCTGCAAGACTGTGATTATGTTATTAACTATGATATACACTGGAATCCAGTAAGAATAATCCAACGCTTTGGCCGTGTTGACCGGATAGGCTCAACGAATGATAAAATTCAACTAGTCAACTATTGGCCAGATATCTCACTTGATGAATATATCAATCTTAAAGAACGTGTTGAAAACAGAATGGTTATTGCAGATGTTACTGCTACAGGTGATGATAATGTTCTTCTTAATAAAGCTGAAGATATCTCCTTCCGCAAAGAACAGCTCAGGCGTTTGCAGGAGGAGGTAATTGACCTGGAAGATATCAAAACAGGTGTAAATATCACCGATTTAGGGCTTAACGATTTTCGAATGGATTTAGTTAATTACACAAAAAACCATGATGATTTGGCAAGAATGCCAAATGGCTTGCATGCACTTGTGCCTGTTAATCAAGATTTAGGGTTTTCGCCAGGAGTTATCTTTGCTTTGCGTAACAGGAACAGTAAAATTAATCTAAATCAATCCAACAGGCTGCATCCATATTATTTGGTTTATATTAGTGATACAGGTGAAACAATAGTAGATCACACTCAAATAAAAAAGATACTTGATTTAGTTCGCACAAGCTGTAATGGTATTTCAGAACCTTTTTACCCTCTTTGCAGAAAATTTAATCTTGAAACAAAAGACGGGAGAGAGATGTCTCGCTATTCAGCACTTTTAAGCAAGGCTATCCAATCAATTATTAATATCAAGGAAGAAAAGGATGTGGACAGTTTATTCACAAGCAGCAGAACAACTGTCCTGGAAGATTCGATTACCGGATTAGATGATTTTGAGTTAATTGATTTTTTAATTATTCAGGAAGCGACAGAATGAATTTTATATATGATTTCCCAGAAAAGGCATTTGCCAATAAGATAATTTCAAAAAATAAGATCTATTCATTTGCTAATCCATCCTCAAAAGTGAAAGGATTTTTTGTCAATCAAGTTGAAAAAATTATCTGGCTTTACAAACTTTCTCCACAAACTGTCAATTTGCCAGCAGATGGTTTTGTAAAAGAAATACAGGTTTTTTTAATTGATTTAAGAGAAAACAATTTAAACCCCGAAGTGCTTAAAACTATAGATAAAGCTATACCGTCACCAATTATCTTTATTCTAAAAGCCAATAACAAAATACGTTATGTTATCTCATACAAGCGGCAGAGTGAAGCTGACAAATTAAAATGGGTAATCAGTGAATATTTTTTTTCTCCCTGGATGAATGAAAATCAGCAAAGACAACCCTTGCCGGTAGCTTTAAACTTAAAGAAGTTGTATGAAATATTAATTAAAAATATTTCTCCGATTTCTATTTTGCCTGATGAAGACATGGAAGATTTTATTGCCCGGGTGGAAATGATTCATATAAAACAAAAAGAAGTTGAAAGAATCCGGAACAAAATACGAAGGGAAAAGCAGTTTAACCGCAAAGTCCAGATGAATACCCAATTAAAGAAAATCAGTAAAGAAATTGAGGTTTTAAAATATGACTAGGATAAATGTTTTAAACAATGAGATTAAACTATATTATACGAGAGAAGAAGATTATATATCTCTTACTGATATTGCACGCTACAAAGATAGGGAAAGAACTGATTATATTATTCTAAATTGGTTGCGTAACCGAAATACTATTGAGTTTCTTGGAATCTGGGAGTACCTTAATAATCCCAATTTTAATCCCATCGAATTCGATGGGATTAAAAAACAAGCTGGCCTAAATAGTTTTATTCTTACAGCCAAACGATGGATTGATTCAACAGGAGCTATAGGTATAATTTCAAAAACCGGTCGATATGGAGGTACATATGCTCATAAAGATATTGCTTTTGAATTTGCATCATGGGTCTCAGTAGAATTTAAACTTTATCTTATTAAAGAATTTCAGCGGCTTAAAGAATACGAACAAAAACAACTTGGTTGGGATATAAGGCGAAATCTTGCAAAAATTAATTACCGCATTCATACAGATGCTATTAGATTAAATTTAATCCCGATAGAATTATCTAAAGAACAGGTAAATTTAGTTTATGCTTCTGAGGCAGATGTTTTAAATATGGCTCTCTTTGGTAAGACGGCAAAGCAATGGCGTGAGGGGAATCCCGATAAAAAAGGAAATATTAGAGATTATGCCAATGTTTCCCAATTAATTTGTTTAGCTAATCTTGAAAATTTGAATGCCCATTTTATACAACAGGGAGTTTCACAAAGCAAACGGTTGAAGCTTTTAAATGATACTGCTATACAACAAATGAAAATACTTATTGACGATAAATCACAAAAACAATTAGAAGAGGAAAGATGATAATGGAAAAAATGGATATGCACTCTCAGGATTTTTCCAGGGAGAATATTGATAAAATAGGTGAGTTGTTTCCTAACTGTATTGTCGAAGCAAAAGACGAAGAAGGAATTCTAAGGAAATCCATCGATTTTGACCAGCTGAGGCAGGAATTATCAGATTCAATAGCAGAGGGACCCCAGGAAAGATATATGCTTAACTGGCCTGGAAAGAGAGAAGCTCTCTTAACAGCCAATGCACCTATGGCTAAAACGTTGCGTCCTTGCCGTGAAGAGAGTGTAAATTTTGATACCACAGAAAATCTGTTTATCGAAGGGGATAACCTGGATGCCCTAAAACTCATGCAGGATACATATCTGGGAAAAATCAAAATGATCTATATTGATCCGCCTTACAACACAGGTAATGATTTTGTTTATGAGGATGATTTTGCTGAAAGCACCGAAGAATTCCTGAAAAAATCCAATCAAAAAGATGAAGAAGGGAACCGACTGGTTACCAACAGTGAATCCAATGGCCGCTTTCATTCTGATTGGCTTTCTATGATGTATCCACGGCTTAAGCTGTCTCGTAATTTACTTAAGGATGATGGAGTTATTTTTATAAGTATTGATGATAACGAAATTGAGAATTTAAAAAAAATATGTAATGAAGTTTTTGGAGAAAAAAACTTTGTTTGTAATATAGTTGTAAATAGAGCTAGCGAAATTGCTTCAAATAATACAATATCTAAACATGAATATGTTTTAGTATATTCTAGGAATATATTAAATTTTGAAGTTAAGGGCATAGTAAAAAATACAATATCAAGAGGGACAGTAGGAAACAGAGATCAGACCATGCCGATTATTGAGTTCCCTCAAGGGCTTAAATGTGTAAACATTGAAGATGGAGTTTACGAACACACGCGGAAAATAGAGGGCAGTCAAGAGAATATTGAAAATTTAGATAAAATAATAGTAAAAAATGGAAAACTTTATAACAATGTAAGAATGAAAGCAAGATGGCGAAGTTCAAATGATATGCGAAATTTTTTTAATAATGAATGCAAACCTACTCCAGCAAAAATATCTGGTTTAATTGAAGAAATATATTTTGATGGAGATAGATTTATGCCTCAAATAAAAAAGAAAACTTTTGAGAAGATATCTTCAATTATTTTAGGACAAAAAAGAGGAAGCAATGATTTATCTTTGCTTGGAATGAATATGCTTTTTGATTTTCCTAAATCAGTAAGATTTATTTATCAACTATCATCATATATTAAATTTGACAATAGTGATATCATCCTCGATTTCTTCGCTGGTTCTGCCACTACCGCTCATGCTGTCATGCAGCTCAATGCTGAGGATGGCGGTAACCGGAAATTTATCATGGTCCAATTGCCTGAAGCCTGTGATGAAAAATCCGAAGCTTTCAAGGCAGGATATAAGAACATTGCCGAAATAGCTAAAGAGCGTATCCGCCGGGCAGGGAAAAAGATAAAAGAAGAAAGCGGGCTGAATGCTTTAGATTTAGATATTGGCTTCCGTGTTTTGAAGGTAGATTCTTCCAATATGCAGGATGTCTATTACAATCCTGATGATTACTCCCAGGATTTATTAACCAGAATGACTGACAATATTAAGACTGACCGTTCCAAAGAAGATTTGTTGTTCCAAATATTGCTTGATTGGGGAGTTGACCTGTCATTACCGATTACCAAAAAAAATGTAGCAGGCAATGAGGTGTTGTTTGTCAGTGATAATGCCTTAGCAGCCTGTTTTGTTAATAAGGGAGAAATTACTGAAGATTTCTGCAAAGAACTAGCCACATATAAACCATTAAGGGTTGTATTCCGTGATGCCGGTTTTCAAAATGACAGTATGAAAATTAATGTGGAACAGATTTTTAAGCTTTTATCTCCGAATACTGAGATTAAGACGATTTAAGGGCAGGTTAATGTAATATGAAATTAAAATTTAAACATCAAACATTTCAGGCACAATCCGTTCAGGCAGTAATTGATTGTTTTAAAGGGCAATCGCCTGATCAGGGGATTCGTTATCGATTGGACCCTGGAATAATAAAAAAAGGTCAAATTGGTAGATTTGAATATAATCAAGCTGGATTCAGAAATGCAGAGATAGAACTGAATGAATCCCAAATTTTAGAAAATATTCAAGAGGTGCAAAAAAGACAGAATTTACCGATATCTTCCTGTTTAGTCAAAGATGGAGTATCTCCAGTAAACCTGGATATAGAAATGGAAACAGGAACTGGGAAGACCTATTGTTATATAAAAACCATTTTTGAAATGAACAAGCAATTCGGCTGGAGTAAATTCATTATTGTAGTCCCCAGTATTGCAATCAGAGAAGGAGTTCATAAATCATTTGAGATTACTGCTGAACATTTTTTGGAGAGTTACGGAAAAAGAATAAAATATTTTATCTATAATTCTTCCCAACTGCATAATTTAGAGAGTTTTTCATCTGATGCAGGTATTAATGTGATGATCATCAATGTCCAGGCTTTTAATGCCAGAGGTAAAGATGCCCGTCGGATTTACGAGGAATTAGATGATTTCCAGAGCAGAAGGCCGATTGATGTCATTAAAGCAAATCATCCCATATTGATACTTGATGAACCGCAGAAAATGGAAGGCAAAAAAACGTTGGACTCTTTAAAAGAATTCAATCCTATTATGATTTTGCGATACTCTGCTACACACCGGACGGTTCATAATAAAATATATCGTCTGGATGCCCTGGATGCTTATAATCAGAAATTGGTCAAAAAGATTGCCGTAAGAGGTATAACTGCTAAGGGGTTACCAGGCACAAATGCCTACCTTTATTTGGAGACGATTGAAGTTTCAAAACAAAGCCCGGTTGCCCGGATGGAGATAGAGATGAGACAGAAAAACGGTTCAATTGTAAGAAAAATACGAAGGCTGGGCAAAGGAGATAATCTTTATGATTTATCAGGAGGCCTTGACCAGTATAAAGGATTTGTGATTTCAGAAATTAATGCAGTAAATGATACTGTTACTTTTACTAATGGAGTGGAATTAATTTCCGGAGATGCAGTGGGGGATGTGAGTGAAGATTTTTTAAGGCGAATCCAGATTCGTGAGGCTATAAGAGCACATTTTGAGAAAGAACAGCTTTTATTTCAAAAGGGTATCAAAGTATTAACCCTCTTCTTTATTGACGAAGTTGCGAAATACCGTTTATATAGCGAAGAAGGGGAAGAGGGCGGATTATATGCAAAGATTTTTGAACAGGAATACCTTGAAGTATTAAATGATTATGGCTTCCTTGATATGCATGATTATCGGAAATATTTAGACAAAATACCAGTTGAAAAAACTCATAATGGGTATTTTTCAATTGATAAAAAGACAAAAAGGTTAGTTGACCCTACTACAAGGAGAAGTTCTGATGAAGCAGAGGATGTAGATGCCTATGACTTGATTTTAAAAGATAAGGAGCGCTTGCTTTCATTTGAAGAACCTACTCGTTTTATTTTTTCTCATTCCGCATTGCGGGAAGGGTGGGATAACCCGAATGTTTTTGTAATATGTACTCTTAAACACAGTGAAAGTATTATTTCCAGAAGACAGGAAGTCGGCAGAGGTTTACGTATTTCAGTAGATCAGTCTGGCGAAAGGCAGGATAACCCTCTTACTGTGCATCAGACCAATATTTTGACAGTTGTAGCAAGTGAAAGCTATAAAGATTTTGTTGCCGGTTTACAAAAAGACATCAGCGAATCTCTTTCTGAAAGGCCAAGAATGGCTGATATTGCCTATTTTACTGGAAAAGTTATTTTGACTGATGATGGTCCAATTGAAATATCAGAACAGATGGCAAAACAGGTTTATAAATATCTGGCAAAATATGATTATATTGATGACAACGATCGGATTGCAGACAAATATCATGAAGATAAGAGAAAAGCAGAAACAGCTCCATTGCCTGATGATTTGAAGCCTTATGAAACTCAGATATTACAATTGATTGAAAGTGTTTACAGTGACGTGAATTTTCCGGTTATAGATAATGACAGGAGCACTAAAAAAAACCCGCTTAATGAGAATTTTAATAAAAAAGAATTTAAAGAGCTTTGGGAGCGCATTAATCAGAAGGCAATCTATACAGTTCAATTTGACACTGAAGAATTAGTTGAAAAATGTGTTTTAACTCTTAATAGGCAATTACGTATCTCTCCGCTTCGTTATACCATTCAGAGAGGTGAACAGAAAGATAAAATAACTGACCGGGAAATAAAAGAAGGGCAAAGTTTTGAAATTGCTGAAACATCAGTAGAGTTTAATAAGAAATCTGTTTATTCCAATGTTTCTTATGATTTAATTGGTAAAATTGCCGAAGAAACGCACCTTAAACGGCAGACAGTATCAGAAATACTAAAAAAAATTGAAAAGGCTGTCTTTGGACAATTTAAAACAAATCCGGAAAATTTTATTGCGGAAGCTATACGTTTAATTAATGAGCAGAAAGCTACTATGATTATTGAAAAATTGACCTATAATCCTACCAATGAAATTCACGATGTTGACATTTTTACTGAAAATCAAGTAAAGCAAAACTTTAAGCTGGCGGGAAGACGATTAAAAAGGCATGTTTATGATTATGTGATTACTGATTCAAAAAAAGAAAGAGAATTTGTAGAGGAATTAGATGTAAGTGATGAAGTGGTAGTTTATGCTAAACTTCCTAAAGGATTTTTTATACCTACTCCGGTAGGGAATTATAATCCAGATTGGGCGATTGCTTTTAAAGAGGAAGAGGTAAAACACATTTATTTCGTAGCAGAAACCAAGGGCACAATGTCTTCCATGGAATTAAGAGAAGTGGAACAGATAAAAATCGAATGTGCTAAAAGGTTTTTTGAAAATGTCTTAAATAAAAAAAATAAAGAAAAATATCCTGTTAAATATGATGTAGTTGATAGCTACGAACGATTAATGGAAATTGTTAAACCATGAAAGTGTATCACAAAGAGCATTATGAAGGTCACCGCCGGAGAATAAAAGAAAAATTTAAAAAGTCAGGGATAAAGAGCTGGCTGGATTATGAAGTTTTGGAATTTGCCCTTACTTATGCTGTTGCTAGAAAGGATACTAAACCATTAGCAAAGGAATTAATTAAAAAGTTCAAAACATTCAATGGAGTCTTAGATGCGGATATTAAAGATATCGCTGCTATTTCTGGTATATCAGAACATACAGCGTTATTTTTAAAACTGCTAAAGGATATTGCGGTTCAATATCTAGAAAATAATTTACAAAAAAAAGATTTGTTGTCTGCTTCTGAGGAAGTTTTTAAATATTTAAAAGGTTCGCTAAAGGGATGCAAAAATGAAGAACTGTGGAGTTTATTTTTAGACTGCAGAAATCAGTTAATTAGCAGTGAAGTGATACAGGAAGGGACTGTTAACCGTTCAGTCGTTTATCCCAGGAAGATTGTAGAAAGAGCTTTATACCATCATGCAGTTGGCGTTATTATTGCCCATAATCATCCAGCCGGAACTTTGGAGCCCTCCCGTGAGGATTATGATGTCACTGATGCAATAAAACAAGCTTTAAATACAGTAGATATAAAATTATTAGACCATATTATCATTGGCGGGAATAACTATTTTAGTTTTAACCAAAGAAGGTTATTTTAAGGGTGAAAAAGTTATTAATCTTTATTTATTGATGAGTTAATTTTTCATAAGTTTAATTTTTTAATTGAGGTACCTGAGTGGATATAAAAGAGAATAAAAAAAGTAATGGATCATGGGTTTTTTGGTTAACAGGAATTTTTGTTATTATGGCAATTTTTGTATTTACAGTTGCAATTATGCGTATTCAAGAAAAGAAAAGTGACGCTTCTTTTGAAGTAACCAATAGAAATTTAAATGAGAATCCAATACCGGAATTGGGAAAGTTTAGAGTAGTACGAATTATAGATGGTGATGGTTTGATAATTATTGGTTCGGATGAAATTGAGCTCAATATAAGGCTTGCAGGGATTGATGCACCAGAAATTAATCAACCTTTTGGAATTGAATCTAAGGAGTCATTAGAGACTTTGATTGGGAATAGATTGATAACTATGGATGATCCAAAAAAAGGTAAATATGGTCGTTATATTGCCAATGTATTTGTTGAAGAAGTTTGGATAAACAGGGAAATGGTTGCAACGGGATATGCTTGGTATGACAAAATAAACTCTAGTGATTATTCCTTACAGTTAGTTGAAAAAGAGGCTAGGGGAAAGGCTTTAGGTATTTGGAGAACTGTAAATCCAATACCACCTTGGGAATGGAGGTCTGAAAATTAATGAGCTCTTATTATGATGAATATATAAAAAAATATCAAACCCTGTCTTTGCGTGAAAAGTATGAAATATTATTTCCTTCAGAATACTCAAAAAGTTATTCAAAATCCCTTAAATTTGTTCGAAATGAATTTTTTAATCTTGATCAACTTGGCTTTGACCGTTTTTTATATTTATATGAGCGAAAGTATGGACCAGGGCCAACACAATATGTTAAAAAAATATATTCTTCTTGGCGTTCAGGAATGACAAAAATGGTGCGAAAAACTGAAGAACGTATATTAATTTGTGTTCCACCTGTTCTAAATAAGGAAAAGCAGTTTAAATTACTTGCAATTCAAATTCCTGAAATAATACGACAACAAAAAAAGGGATTCAAAGATCTAGAAATGTGCACTTCTAATCTTGTGGAAGTATATAATAAGGCAGCCCAAAATGTTGTTAAGCGTCAATATAACCTTGACTGGTTTGTAAGTGAAGTATTTCCACCTGAGGAACTAGAAGAATTCCTTAATGTGATTAAATATACTATGCTCGATTGTTTAAAGCAATCATACCAAAGTGTTTGCAAGGATTTAAATCAATTAGATAATTATATTCCAAAGACAAGTGGAGCAGTACAAATATCATATAATATTTCATTATTTAGTCGTAATCTTAAATTTGATGTTTTTCCAATTACTAATATAACAGACTTAAAATTACCGATGGTAGAACCTTTATTTGTTACCAAGTTTCAGGATTATTACAGGAAAATTCTTTTAAATCATGCAATTAATCAATATAAAGAAGAAGCCATTGGCCAAGTGAATAGTCAAATATCGATTTCTGATGTAAACGCAATAACAGAACAGATAGAGCGGATAGGAAAAGATAAAGAACATGATACAAATTTATTGATTAGAGGTTTTGGTGGAAATATACATTTACATATTCAAAAGAAAAATATAGGACGACTTCAATTTGAAATAACAAAAGAATATTTTAAGTTATTTCTTATTATTTGTGTGGCTTTTGTAGGTATTGTATTGCTTTTGGAACTAGAACAAAATGTACTTCTATTTTTTGGTGGAATTTTTCTATTGAGTGTAATAGGTTCGATATGGGAGAGAATAAGTAAATTAAAGACGGAGGTAAGGGAATATGAGCGGAAAAGAAGAACAAAGTTTGAAGCGGATTGATATTGAAAGTAAATTTCCTATAGGCTTTCATGATTTATCAAAGAAAGAACAGAAAGAAATAATCAAGAAACTACAAGACCAGGATATTGAGATTCGTGGAGAAATGAAGCGAAAATTTCTTAAAAGTCAAATGGCAGAACATGATATTGCGGTAGGAATAGATGCTGTTCACCGCTTGGGTCAAGAGAAAAAGATTTATTCAAAACATTTAAACGGGAAAACCGGTTCCGGAAATTATGATCTTCAAATCAAAGGAGGAGACACAAAATTTATAATACCTATACTTGTTGTGGTTGGAGTAATAATTTTAGGATTAATCTTAATTGTGTCCGTGTAGATATATGTTTTAAAGTTAATAAATAATTCATATTTTAAAAGATTGTATATTATATAAATAATAAGAAGAGTTAATACTAAATTTAAGAAAAAAAAGATTTTGGAATTACATAATCTATACCAATTACAGTTTTAGCTTATGTCCTATAAATCATAATTAGATAGTTAGTATTTTATAAAGAAAGTTTAACATTTACGAAAATAAAAGAATAAATTTATTTTACAAAAATAAGGAATTTCATTATGACCTTGCCCGAAAAGCATTTTAATGAAACACGTGATCTCTTAAAAGCAATAGATAAGCATAAAATTGCAAACTGGCTTTTAAAAGAGGGATACTTTCCCGAGCAAAATATACTTCCACCTTCATTTAAAGTTGATGATTTCACTATAAATAGTGCTTGTTATTTAAAAGATTTTAGAAATCCACCACGTAAAAAAATAATTCATGTTTCCTATCCTAAATCTTTATTAATTTCCAGAGTATTTGGAATTCAACATCCATATCATTATCATGATATTGTTTATCTTTTAATTGAGAATTGGGACAGCATTATCGACCATATATTTAATAAAGATACTGTAATATATACCTATAGTTTACCTATAAAAAACATAGGGGACGGTTCTTCGTTTGAGGGTTTTCCCTATTTTAGAAATAAATATTGGATTTTCATATTTGAAGTGATCCAAAAAATATAAACTAAGAAGAAAAGGTCAATTTGAATAATATAAAAACTAAAATTGGAATCATTTGTCCACTTGATGATGAGTACAATGCCTGTAAAGAAATACTAGACTTGAAGAATGAATCAGAATTATCCGGAAAGAAGAAAAAACTTTGGTTTTACGATTTCATAAAATAAAAGAAAGACCTGGAAGGTCAGATCTTGAATTGCCATTTTTTTACTTATTAAAATTGTTCCAACTTAAAAACAAAATAAATTACTATTAATTAGGGGGTAAGGTGAAAATAAATGTCAAATATATAATTAGAAGTGTTTTTATATTTTTTGTTATTCTTATTTTTTCTGCATGTGGAAATGCACAAATGTCATTTAAAATAGATAGAGATGAAAAAGTAAAAGGGGTCAAATCTTTATTATTGACATTTTTATTTTTTAATAATCTTTCTTAAGAAAGAATAAATAAACGGGGTCAGGTCTTCACATTTGACATATAGATAAATAAGAAAAGAATAACAATAGCTTATTATGAATGAAAGAAGTAAGAATACAATCAAATAAAATAAAAATCTTTTTATTTTTATTAAAAGGAGTTCAATTATGGTACCAGATTTTCAAAGTATTATGCTTCCCTTGCTTGAAATAGCAGGTGATAAGAAAGAACATACCTTGCAGGAAATAAGGGAATCCTTGGCTGATTATTTTCAATTGACTGATGAAGATAAGTCAAAGCTTTTATCTAAGACCAGGCACCCTGTATTTGGTAATAGAGTTGGATGGGCTAGAACATATTTAAAAAAAGCCGGACTTTTAGAATATACCTCAAAAGGAAGTTTTAGGATTACTGATAGAGGGATAAAGGTATTGCAAGAAAAGCCCTCAAAAATCAATATAAAGTATTTAAAAAAATTTCCGGAATTTCATGATTTTTTAAAACCAAAAAAAGAGGAAGGTAAACCTATAGATAAAAACATTGAGAAAATAATTGAAGAAAAAACACCTGAAGATCTGATAAACATTGGTTATGAGAAATTTCAGGAAAAGCTTTTATCTGATTTATTGGACCAAGTCAAACAATGTTCACCAGGTTTTTTTGAAAAATTAGTTGTTGAATTAATTGTGTCTATGGGATATGGAGGTTCCTTCGAAGATGCTGGACAAGCCGTTGGTAAAAGTGGAGATGAAGGTATTGACGGAATTATTAAAGAGGACAAGCTTGGATTGGATGTAATTTATTTACAAGCAAAAAAATGGAACAATCCTGTAGGAAGTCCGGAAATACAAAAATTTGCTGGGGCTTTATTAGGTAAGAAAGCCAAGAAGGGTATTTTTATTACTACATCAAAATTTTCTGAAGGCGCAATTAATTATGCAACAAATGTAGAAAACAAAATAATTCTAATTGATGGCGAACAATTAACCAGATATATGATAGAGAATAATATTGGTGTATCTGAGGTAACTTCCTATAGTATTAAAAAACTTGATTTGGATTATTTTATTGAGGAATAATTGATGACCAAAACAATTGTTTTAATTCCATGTGTTAGCAAAAAATTAAATTATGGAGCCAAAGCAAAGGATTTATATATCAGTCCACTTTTTAAATATTCTTTAGCTTATGCTAGAAAACTGAATCCTAATATGATTTATATCTTATCTGCCAAACATGGTCTAGTTGATTTAAATGAATATATTGAACCCTATAATGAAACTCTAAATGAAAAGAGGACTCATGAAGTAAAAGAATGGGCAAAGAAAGTTGTGAATCAGATGAATAAAAAACATGATTTGGATAAAGACAAGTTTATATTTCTTGCCGGAAATAAATACAGAAAATATATTTTACCACATCTAAAAAATTATGAGATTCCATTAGATGGTTTGGGTATTGGCAAACAATTGGCTTTTTTAAAGAATGAAATAAATAAGGGGTAATATAAATGCCTTCAACTTTTTCCTGGGTTGATTTTTCAGATAAAGACCGCGAAAATATGATGCAGATAATCCATCAGTTAAGACAAAAAGATACATTGGATGAATTAGGAATAGGTTCTGTCAGAGATTCTATTTCCGATATTTTATTCCCCGGAACTACTACAATTCAGACCAGAGCAAAATATATGTTATTTATTCCCTGGATTTTTATACAAATGGAAGAAAAAAAAGTACCTTCTCATCAAATTGCCTATACAGTAAAGCGAGAAGAGGTTAAATTATGTAATTCCTTATTAGAAATGGGGTTTAGGGATGGTGTGATTGGAGCATTGGCGGGAGAGAGCTTAAAGAGATTTCCCAGTTCAATTTACTGGGCGGGATTAAAAGAATGGGGAATTCGTAAGTTCAGAGGTTCATTAAATGATTATTACCAAAATCTGGATAGATATTATATTTTAAGAAAAGACCAGATTCACGAAAGCAATCGTGAAGTAGAATATGTCAGACTTGGTAATAATTGGGATGAAGGAATTCCAGATCCACCAGCGGTAATCCCTGGTAAAGAAGGGTTGAATTTAACCAAAGATGAAGCACAGTATGTGCTTGAAAAATTATTAATTAATTGTCCAAATAATTTATTAACAAATATGATTTATTTGCAAAAATTTGTTGGCAAGGATTTTATAAAAGTAAAAGGGGTCAAATCTTTATTATTGACATTTTTATTTTTTAATAATCTTTCTTAAGAAAGTAATTATAAATTGGTGGTTGGAATGAAATTTTATTTATTCTCTGAAATTGAATTTGAAATCCCTGATCCTGTTAGTCTAATTGAATGCTATTGTTACCAGAGTGATTTTTATTCCAAGTATGATGTGATAGAAAATCGCAAACTTGAAGATGTAAATAAGATTGGAGCAAGACTGTCAAGTGAAGTAGTTTCAAAAAGTAAGGTTATTGTTGAAGGCACCAGGGATTTAGAAATATTCAAGCATACACTTGCTCGATTTTTGGATTTAGATAGACAGGAAAGAGAAAAACAAATCAAGCAATTAAATGATGTCATTTTTCAAAAACTCTTTGAAATTAATGGAATCCGTTTTTCTACTGCAACAAAGATTCTGCACACCATTTACCCTGAGATTATCCCCATGATTGATAATCCCTTACAAAGAACATACAAAAAAGAAATCAATCATTCCTGGATTTATAAAAATACTGATGAGATACTTATAGATTTTTATAATAATTTGGGAAATGAGGATATTAGAAAAAATTTAAATGAGCTTTCTGCAGAACTTACCAGGAAAAATATTAAGCATCTTACTAAAATTAGAATCTTTGATATCCTCTGGTGGTCTTATCTGAAAGCAGAAAGATTGAAGAATGAAAGAAAAATAAAGTGGAATTCGATCCACTAATTAAAAAATTAAATAAAGGGGTGTTTAAATGAAATACTATAGTGAAGACTTGGAAAAAGTATTAACTGCAATATTTGGTGCAGTGGGTTTGGTGGCAATTGTAATTAAACTATTTATTACCGGTTGGACATATGAAAATATCCTTGACTCTTTGGTTAATTTAGCGGGTTTGGTTGTTACCATTATTGTCTTTTTAGTAGCCTTTAAGGCAATGCGCCGATTAGATTATTCAGGTTTTAAAAAGGAATTTGAGAATTATCTACAAAGATGGGTAAATCAAAACAAATATTTAATTGATGATTACAAGATTAAAGCAGGAAAAGAAAATAAAGAATTTTATTATATGTTGTCAAAAGCCCATCACAATAATGTAGTTTTACAAGAAAAAACAGCTCATGAATTTCCAATAAAAGAAGGTTTTTATTGGCATAAAGGTGTATTTCTTTATACCGACTATAAAGATGAAGAAGAAATAATTATAGGTTTAAACAGATCATTCTTTATTTCAAAACGTGGCGGAGATCTACCTAAACCTTTTAATACATTGATGGATATTGCAGAGAATTTCAAAGATAGAATAAAGGAACATTTTGAAGGTAAATTTGATTATGACAAAGAAGAGGACGACGGTTTACCTATAGAAATTACTGATAAGGGGAAAAGACTTCATATATCAATTAAGAAAATAGCGAACACAAAAGATAATGCTAAAACAGCTATCGATATGCTGGAATACATTAAAACTTTAATTATCGCTCTGGCATAAAAAAGAATAACTTGATTAAAAAATGAAAGGAAGTAATCTTATGGGAATTTTTCCACAAAAAACAGATTCACATGGCAGCTTAAAAGATTTACAAGTTGCCATTAATGAGAAGAAAGTCTTTTTAGATGATGAAATATCAAAAGTTATTGGAAAGAGGGTGAATATTAATTGGGAATCTCCACTAAAGACAGATGATTACGCGGAGTATCGTGATGAGCATTTCTTGAGATTGCTTGACTTAACCAATAAAATTAAAAATCCTTTGAATTTATTTTGGCCAAATAACGGTCCTCAATGGGATGCGTTAGGCATAAATGAAAGTGGTGAAATTATACTAGTCGAAGCTAAAGCAAATATTCCTGAAATGGCGAGCCCAGGAACTGGTGCAAAAAGTATAAAATCAATTAATAAAATCAAAAGTTCCCTGGCTGACGTAAAAAAATATTTAAATATTTCTAATTCCATTGACTGGGCTGGAACATTTTACCAATATACGAATAGAATTGCACATCTATATTATTTAAAAGTGCTGAATAATATAGATGCTAATCTTCTTTTTATTTATTTTATCAATGACGTAACTGTTGAAGGTCCAAAGACAAAAGATGAATGGATTGGTGCCATAAAGACGATGGAATGTTATTTGGGATTAGATAAACAACATAAACTAAAAAAATATATTCATGATGTTTTTATAGATGTAAGTGACTTAAGATATAACAATACAAAAGGTACGGTTTTTCTAGGACAGCAATTTAATTATTTTTTTAAAAATTCTTAATACTTTAGAATATTAATGAATTAAGGGGAAAAGTTAAAATATTAACCAATGTTCTTGGCAATCCATTTTTCAGAGTTCTTCAGATTTTAGAACATTTAAGGAGAACTTAAACTTATCTTATTGTAAAGTGTTTGATTAAATATATATACAAAAAAAATAACAAATTCAAAGGGAGTCTGTTATGGCTGAAAAAAAGCATAAGAAAAAAGACAGATTTGAAGTTGTGTTTTTGCCAAAAAGACCTTTGGTGGAGGCATTGAAATCCAGAAAAGGAAAAAAAGAAAAGAAGTATAGTATTGAATATTTAAAGTCAGCTCATAAGCACTCTATATTTCATAAAAAGGAAATCATAGAGAGTAGACTATGTGGTTGTTTTAACTGCTTGCGCACGTTTCAACCTGATGAAATCTTTAACTGGTGTGATGAGGATAATCCAAAAGGTTTTACAGCCATGTGTCCGTTTTGTTATGTGGATTCTGTCATTGGTTCTAAATCCGGATTTCCGGTTGATGACCCGGATTTTCTTGAGGAGATGCAAAGACATTGGTTTGGATGAGGTTGTATAACACTTCTCAGTTAATTTCCCACAATCCCACTTGTATAATTACCCACGTAATGATATGATAATAAAAAAATGTCTATGAGGTAAAAAATGAGCAAAAATGAAACCATAGAGAAAGATAATCAAAAATTTATACCAATTGATATTAGGTTTATAGATTCAAAAAATAGGATCACTATAGGAGAAAAGATTATTAAAAAAATTTCCGGACAAAACAAAGTAAATCAATTTCAAATATTTATCGGACAGGATGGAGACATACTCTTAAGGCCTTTAACTGCTATCCCTATCAGAGAAGCCTGGATTTATGAAAAGCCGGAATTAATTGGGCAGATAAGGAAGGGCTTGCAAGAGGCAAAAGATGGTAAAGTAGAAAAAATTGAGAATCTTGAAGAACTTTAGGAATGATTGATGAAATTCAACATATACTTCACACCAACTTCCAGGAAAACATTAATACAGCTAAAAAAAGATCCCGGTAAGAATAAAGATTATAAAGCAGTTAAAAAGGCAATTATTCTGCTGTCGGAAAATCCCAGGCATCCGGGTTTGCAAACACATATTATATATTCAATTAAAGGACCTTCAGGAGAAAAAGTTTTTGAAGCTTATGCACA
>Ga0334882_1002145_pt1 | contig 21032 bp, 15 predicted proteins | sample GraSluR1_MG_5_FD_207226 | JGI IMG/M metagenome (GOLD analysis project Ga0334882, IMG submission 207226) | Sludge microbial communities from methane-producing bioreactor in Wageningen University, Netherlands - Granular Sludge_15_04-R1 | ecosystem: Engineered > Bioreactor > Anaerobic >...
GCATCACGGTCAGCAACAATACGAAGTCATCAATCCGTTCAGTGGTTAGTGTCAACTCAGGTTTGGTCATCCCCTGAGTGTACCAGATAATTCGTGATTTGGTTTACGTTTTACGCGAATGGTCAGTGAGTAGTTACGAAATTATTACATATTCGGATACATCACGATTTTCCCACTGTTGCCCGAGGCCATGATTTCCATTGCTTCTTGCCAGCGGTTCAGGGGGAACTCGTGCGTGATAATAGGGCGTAAATCCACCGCACCGGAAGCCAACAGCGCGCGCATTTGGTACCAGGTTTCCCACATCCGCCGGCCGGCGACCCCATACATTGTCACACCCTTCATAATGACCAGATTGTTGAGATCAAAATCGGTCAATGTGCCGGGGGCCAATCCCAACAGCGAAGCTGCCCCGCCGGGCTTGAGCAATCGCAGCCCTTGCACCAATGCCTGCGGTGCGCCGGACATCTCCAGCAGCACGTCGAATCCTTTTCCACGCACGGCATCCTGTGCTCTCTGGAACAGGTCTTCTTCCGCTGGATTTACAGCTAAGTCCGCGCCCACCTTGCGCGCCAGTTCTAGCCGGTAGGGGCTTAGATCAGACACGATGATGATCTCTGCGCCGAAGGCCCGCGCGACGGGAATGGACATTAACCCTGCCGGGCCACAACCGGTGATGAGCACTGTTTTGCCCCGCACGTCCGTCGTTGCAACGGTATGCACGGCGTTACCGAAGTTTTCTTGCAGGCTGGCGACCGCTACGGGCATATCAGCTGGATTTTTCCAGGCGTTCTCCACGGGGATAGCGACGTATTCAGCATAACAACCGTCAATATCCACGCCGATGATGCGCGTGTTAGGGCAGATATGCGCCAGCCCTAGCCGACATTGCTGACACACGCCGCACACGATATGGCTTTCCGCCGAGACAAAATCACCCACGCCCGGTTCATTGGGACGTACTTGCTCGCCTACCGCTACAATTTCGCCCGTGAATTCGTGCCCCACAATTAGCGGCGGTTTGATACGCCCCTGTGACCAGCGATCCCACTTGTAAATGTGAACATCCGTGCCACAAATCGAAGTAGCCTTGACTTTAATCAATACATCGCGAGGGCCGGGAGCCGGCACGGGGGACTGCACGAGCTCCATGCCGGGGGCTGCTTGCAACTTGGCGACAGCTTGCATCTCAGTCATACCTCTATGCTCCTTTCTTACCGCAGAATTGGGGTATAATAGAATCTACTCGAAAATCCATGTAGGTGCTGGTTACGCCTGCCGAAATCGTGTTGGGTCTCAACCGCCTCGATCAGCGGCGGAGTTTTGAATAGGTTCTAAGGCTAGTGCAAAGGTGCTTTGCACACCCAGTATAGCACTCTGCTTCTGGGGTATAAAGAGCATAGAAGGTAAAATCAGGATGACATCTGTAATATGTGATAGCGCAGTTCTTCCCAAAAAAGGCAGGGCGGTTCTATCCAACGGGCCTTCGTGGTATACTTAAAAGAAGGCGCTTCAGAAGCATACCCATAGCTTTCCTGTTGAGGCTGCCACAATCCACATTATATCACAAAGGGAGTTGATACGATGAAGCATTTTCTCACGTTAGCGGATTTTACACCCGAAGAAATTCAGGGCTTGTTGGATTTGGCCGTGCGTCTCAAGACAGAATGGCGCGCGGGTGGTAACTCGCCTTTACTCAAAGGCAAAGTGCTAGGGATGGTCTTCCAGAAGCCCAGTCTGCGCACGCGAGTTTCGTTCGATATGGCGATGCTGCACCTGGGGGGACACGCGCTGTATCTCTCGCCCAACGAGATTCAATTGGGCAAGCGCGAGAGCGTCGCAGATGTCTCGCGTGTGCTGGCACGCTATGTGCAAGTAGTGATGGCTCGCGTCTTCGATCACGCCGATGTGGTCGAACTGGCGCAGTGGTCGTCCGTGCCGATTATTAATGGGCTATCGGATTACGCGCATCCTTGCCAGGGTATGGCCGATTTCTTGACAATGTTGGAACACAAGGGCGAGCTCAAGGGCCGCAAGTTGACCTACTTGGGTGACAGCAACAATGTCACCCACTCACTCATCTTTGGGGCGACCAAGCTAGGTATGGATTTTGCCCTGGGTGCGCCGGCAGGCTATAGCTTGCGCGCGGATGTGATGGAACTGGCGCAGAAATTCGCGGCAGAGAGCGGCGCCAAGATCACGGTTGCTACTGATCCTCACGAGGCTATTAAGGACGCAGACGTGGTCTACACTGACACCTGGACCTCGATGGGCCAGGAGGCCGAAGCTGAAGAGCGCCGCAAAGTGTTCCCGCCCTATCAGGTCAACACGGCGCTATTGGCTCATGCCAAGCCGGATGCTATTGTGATGCACTGCTTGCCTGCGCACCGGGGCGAGGAAATCACCGATGAAGTGGCTGATGGCCCGCAATCCGTACTCTTCAATCAGGCCGAGAATCGGATGCACGCTCAAAAGGCGATTCTGGTCTGGGCGTTGGATGCGGCGTAAGGTCAGTATTTTGGAGCCTTAAAGGATGCGTGAGACGTAACCAGAGAACGCTTCACGTTTCACGCATCACGTTTGATTTATTATACAGGGGGTGAGCCGTGGCCGGTAATCGAGCGCGATTCGAAGAGTTACTGCAAAAAGCCAACGATCTGGTCTGGGCCGAGAAGTGGCCGGATGCCGTTGCCAATTTCCGCAAAGCTTTACAAGAATTTCCCGAAGATGTGCGCGCGCTGATGGGCTATGCCTGGTCGTTGCTCAACGCTGGCGAGCAAGAAGAGGCTCTGCAAATTTATCAACGTTTGGCGCGGCTCACCCCCAACGATCCCGGCCCTTATGAGCGCATCGGTGAGATTCTGGAACAGCGTAATGAAAACGATGGTGCCGCTCAGATGTACATGCGGGCCGCCGACATTTATCGCGCGCAGAAGCTCCAGAAGAAAATGCTGACAGCGATGGAATCTACGGTTCGGGTAAATCCCTACATTGATCGTGGTTGGGCTGAGCTGCTCAAGCACTATCAGGATCAGGGTGAGGTCGAGCCAGCAGTGCAAGCCACTCTTTGGCTGGCCCACCTCTACCACGAAAAACATCCCCAGTGGGCCATTGAAGTTTGTCGGCAGACCCAGCGGCTCACTCCGGGCGACCGGCGACTGGGTCAGGTAATGACGCTGCTCCAAAGTGGGCGGCGCATTCCGCCGCCTAACGAAATCGCCGAGGAAAACCCGTTCCAGATTGATGACAGCTTCTTCGAGACTGAAGAGGATGTCAGTAGCGAGCAGGGCAGCCCCATGGAGATCACCCGGCAACGCGCGCTTGAAGAGCTGGCTGAGTCTATTTTCTCCGATGAACGCCCTACCGCTCGCGGCATGACTGAGGCCGAGGTAAGTATGTTGATCGGCAAGGCCGTAGACGCGCAAACGCGCGGCGACCTCATTGAATCTATTGAAGCGTATGAGCGCCTCGTGCGCGCCGGGGTTAGCATGTCCTCTATCCACTTCAACCTGGGTCTGCTCTACAAGGAACAGATGCGCTTTACTGATGCTATCGCGCAGTTTCAACATTCCTTGCCTGATGCTGAATATGTGCTTGGCAGTCGCTTTGCACTGGGCGAGTGTTACCAGGCCAAAGGTAGCTTCGGCGAGGCTCTGCAAAATTTCCTGGAAGTAGTCAAAATCGTTGATCTCACTACTGTGCAACGAGAGCAGGCAGACGATCTTATCCGCGTGTATGAAGGACTGGCGCAAAATCTGGTCAACACAGGCGAGCCGGAACGTGTGCAACAGCTCATGCAAACACTGGTAGAGTTTCTCAGTCAACGTGGTTGGGAAGAGGAAGTCCTCAAGGCCCGCGAGCGTCTCGATGGGCTGGCACGCAGCGGCACGGTACTGAGTCTGGCGGAAATTATCAGTCTACCTGGCTCAGAAGATATTCTTCGCTCGGTTGCTCTTGCTCAGGAGTATGTGCGGCGTAAGAAAGTCTACTCGGCGCTTGAAGAACTCTTCCACGCGATCGGTCTCGCGCCTTATTACTTACCTTTACATCACCTTTTGGGCAGCATATTCCTGGAGGCCGGTAACTTTGATGCGGCATTGGATAAGTATAAGGTCATCGCCCGTGCCTACGAAAACCGTGATCAGATGTCGCTGGCGTTGGCGACGTATCAACAGGTACTGGAAATCTCCCCGCTTGACGTGAATATGCGTAGTCGGGTCATCCAACTGCTTAAGCAACGGGGGCAGATTGATACCGCGCTTGACAATCTGTTGCAGATGGCCGATGCTTACTACCAGCTGGCGCAGCCAGATCGCGCACGTGATACTTATGTGGATGCGCTGAATCTCTCGCCGCGCGGTGCTACGGAGCACAATTGGGCGGTACGCATCTTGCATCGCATGGCCGATCTGGATATGCAGCGACTCGATTGGGGCGTTGCTATTAAGGATTATGAGCAAATTACTAAAGTCGCTCCTGATGACGAGCGCGCGCACCTGGGTCTGTTGCGGCTCTATCCGCGTGTGGGCAAGGCGCATCTGGGCATGGGCGCGCTCGACCGGTTAATCCGGCAACATTTGGAGAACAAGCGCGTAGAGAAGGCCATTACTATCCTTGAAGAACTCGTGCAGGAGGAACCTGAAAGCACACCCCTGCGCGCGCGCGTCGCACAACTTTACCTTAACCTCGGACGCCGTGAGAAGGCTTTGGAACACCTGGATATGTTGGGCGACTTACAATTGGATGCCGGACACAAAGAAGCTGCTGCTAAGACGCTCGAGGCCATTCTGGCTCTCAACCCGCCCAACGCTAGCGATTACGCCGGCCTGTACAAAGAACTTACTGGGCGCGAGCCGCCTGTGATGGGGAAGAGTGCGCCGGCAGCTGCTACGGAATAACTCCAGCCCGTTGTTGCCATGGCTGTAGGCGTGTCTGTGCTTCCCTTATGTTATTAAAGGGAATAACCAATTTATATGTGGGATCTCACCTGGGTATTACAACGGCTATCGTGGTCAGACCTGCTAGATATTTTTCTGGTGGCGCTACTGTTCTTCGGTCTTTTCTACACGCTCCGTGGGACGCGCGCCGTACCGTTAGTGCGCGGCATCACGGCGCTGCTGGTTGCTCTGGCACTGTTAAGTCGTCTGATCGAGCTGCGCGCCTTCTCCTGGATGATTCAACAATTGCTGCCGGCGTTGCTGGTAGCCGTCCCCGTTATCTTCCAACCTGAACTACGTCGCGCGCTGGAACGCTTGGGGCGCGGGCGACTCTTCCTTATTACCTCGCAAGATCAGTTGCGCGGTAACGCCATGCACGCCATCGTTACAGCTACACAACAGATGGCTGAGCGGCGCACTGGCGCGCTGATCGTCTTCGAGCGGCAGACTGGCTTGCAAGAGTACGTGGAGACCGGCATTCCTCTTGATTCCATTGTGACCACGGAGCTACTGTTAACGATTTTCGAACCCCATACTGTCTTACACGATGGGGCTATCATTGTGCGGGATGGGCGAATTGCGGCAGCGGCTTGTGTCATGCCGCTCACCGCTGCCTTTCTCTCCGATCGGCAGCTGGGTCTGCGGCATCGTGCGGGCATTGGCATTACCGAAGACAGTGATGCCGTTGCCCTGGTGGTTTCCGAGGAGCGCGGACGCATCTCATTAACCCACAATGGGCGCATCATCCGTGATTTGGACACGGGGCGGTTGGAATCCATCCTCAATACTTTTCTCAATCAACATCGTCCCGATGCTACGCCAGGGCTATGGCAGCGTCTGCGCCGTGCAAACCGGCGTAACGCAGGAGGTAAAGGGTGAGTCGCAAGATTACACAGAACCTCAACCTGGTGTTGCTCTCACTGGTACTGGCCTTTTTCTTCTGGGTTGTTGCGACCGAAGGGGAAAACCCCACGGAGCAAAAGACCTTTCCCGTGTCGGTGCCTGTGACGGTCAGTAATGTAGGCGTGGGGTTGAAGGCGTATGGGACTGAGCGAGCTACTGTGCGTGTGACCTTGCGCGCTCCACGCTCTGTCTGGAATTCACTTCAGACGGATGATTTACGCGCTTATGTTGATCTGACTAATGCCACGCCAGGCCATCAACGTGCGTTGGTGCAGCTTGAAGTCCGCCGTCAACCCGTTCGCGTCATCGAAATTTCCCCCGCCGAGATTGAGCTGACACTGGAACCGTTGGCTGAGAAAGAGGCCGTGGTACATGTGGTGCTGGAGGGGACGCCGGCATTAGGGTATATTACACGCACCCCGGCGTTAGCGCCTCGTGTCGTGCGTGTTCGCGGGCCGGAATCGCTGGTGGAACAGGTGGTGCGCGCGCAAATCACAGTCTCGGTTGAAAATCAGCGCCGCTCCATTCGTGCCGATTACAATCCTGCTCCGGTGAATGCGCTGGGCGAAGTCGTCCCTTACGTTGAAGTTTTGCCACAAAGTGTCACGGTTAACATTCCCCTTGAGCAGCTGAGTAACTTCCGTGATGTAGCTGTGCAAGTGCAGCTGGAAGGACAACTTGCGCCGGGATACCGGCTTATCAATATCGAGGTTGAGCCGCCTATTGTGACCGTCGTAGGACGTAATGATGTCATTCAGGCGATTCCGGGCTATTTGCCCACCGAGCCGATTGATCTGTCTGGCTTGAGCGCCAACGCGACACTCACAACGAGTCTGAAGGTTCCCGAAGGGCTTTCTGTGTTGTTGACCCCGCAGGTCATGGTCTCTATTACCCTAGAAGCCATCCCTGGCAGCTTTACACTCAACCTTACGCCGGAGCTGCAAGGGCTAAGTCCGCTGCTCACGGCTACCGTTGTCCCACAAACGGTTGCCGTGTTGCTCAGTGGGCCGCTACCATTACTCGATGATCTGACGCCGGATATGGTGCAGGTGCTGCTTAATCTGGAGGGGCTGGATGCAGGGGTACATATAGTGACCCCACAAGTATTTATCGCACTTAGCGAAATAACGACCAGGAGCGTGCTACCCGAATCTGTGACTGTGCAATTGCGGCGGCGTAATATAACTATGCAACCATGAAACATAAACCGTGAAACGTGATGTTTCTATTCACGTTTCACGGTTTGTATGAAAGTCAATTCAGGCTTATTTTTTCTCTACCAACCCCTTTTTCAGTGCATTGAGCGCTAACGTGGCGCATTTTACCCGCCCCATGCTCAGGCGCACCCCGCCCATCAACGTCTCGATGTCTGCCAATTCCATGCGGGCAACCTCTTCGGGTGTTTTGCCCACAACCTCTTCGGTCAGCATCGAAGCTGCCGCCATGCTCACCACGCAACCATGCCCCTGGAATTGCGCTTCGGCGATGCGCCCTTCCGCATCTAGCCGTGCGGTCAAGTGGACATGATCGCCGCAGGTAGGGTTATCTAATTCAATATTCACCGGTGCATCTTCTAGCAATCCGTAGTTTTGCGGATTGTGATAGTGTTCTAACATCAACTCACGATACATTTCACTCATAGCCATTCTCCATAACTGTATTTATTAATAGCAGCAGCGACCTTATACGCGCCGCAAGAATTTGACCACTTTATGCAAGCCTGCCACCAGTGCATCCACATCGCTTTCATCGTTGTAGATGTAGAAGCTGGCCCGCGCGGTCGCCGGTAGCCCGTAGCGGCGATGCAGCGGTTCGGCGCAATGCAACCCCGCGCGGATGCAGATGGCATCTTCATCCAGCAGTGAAGCGATGTCGTGTGGATGGATACCCTCCAGCGTGAAGGCGACCACACCGCCCCGCCGTTCCGCCGGTGGGCCTAAGATGCGCAGGCCTGGCACTTGTGGTAGCTGTGCCATTGCATACTTCACCAGTTCTCGCTCGTGCTGATGCACGGCCTCCATCCCCAGCGCCGTGAGGAAATCCACCGCCGCTCCCAGCCCCACCGTTTCTGCTATCGCCGGTGTGCCGGCTTCAAACTTGTAGGGTAAATCGTTCCACACGCTGCTGTATTTCTGCACGCTGAGGATCATATCGCCGCCAAACAGGAATGGGGGCATGGCTTCGAGTAACGCGCGACGGCCCCAGAGCGCCCCCACGGCTGGCCCGCCCATCTTGTGGCCCGAAAGCGCCAAGAAATCCGCATCAAGGGCCTGCACATCTACTGGCAGGTGCGGTGCGGCCTGTGCTGCGTCTATTACCACCAGTGCGCCAGCAGCGTGCGCCGCCGCCGCCATCTCGCGCACCGGCGGTAGCGTCCCCAATACATTCGACATCAACGTAAGGGCTACCACTTTTGCGCCGCCCGTCAGCAACTCCGCATAAGCGGCCTGATCGAGCTCGCCATCTACCGTTACCGGAATGTAGAGCAGTTCGGCCCTTTGCTGTTGCGCTATCTGCTGCCAGGGTACCAGATTCGCGTGATGCTCCATCTCCGTGATGATGATACGATCGCCCGGCTCGATATTTGTTCGCCCCCAACTGTAGGCGACCAGATTCAGCGCCTCGGTAGCATTGCGCGTGAAAATGACCTCAGCGGATTCGGGGGCATGGATAAAACGCGCCAGCTTCTCCCGCGCGGCCTCGTAAGCCTCGGTAGCTTCCTCCGCCAGCGAATAGATGCCTCGGTGGACGTTGGCGTAACTGTGGGTGTAGATGTGGGTGATAGCGTCTATGACGGCCTGCGGCTTTTGGGCGCTGGCCGCGCTATCGAGGAACACCAGACGTTTTCCGCGTACCTGGCGCTGAAGAATTGGAAACTGTTGTCGTAGTGTTGCGCTATCCCAAGCCATATTTCCTCCATGAAACTCGCCATTTATATTACGAGCTTGCGTTAGTGTTAGGGCAGCTAAGTGCCTGTTCTAAAATTTCGCCATCGGTCGAGACTGCCAGGGCCTGCACCTGTGCGAACTTTCGGTTAGGTTTTAAGTGTGCGTTTATCGCTTCCGTGTTTGTGCCAGGATTAATCCTACCACCACCACCAAGGCAAACCCAACCCCGCCCACGGCTGTGATTGGCAATGTGACCGGCCCTAGTGCGAGCATCGGTGTGCCGGTTTGCGGTGCGGATAGATCCACCAGCGGACGTGGGGTGGGGGTGGGCATGGGGGTTGCTTCTAGCGTCGGTTCGGGCGTGGGTTCCGGTGTCACTTGCCAGACCGGTTGTGTCGTAACGACTGGGACTGCGCGGTGCATAGCAAACACGTCCAATTGTTCCGCGCCTGCTTCGTTGAGCATCGTTCCTCGGTAGACCACCGCTAGTTGTCCGTTGGTGGGCTGATAGCTCAGCGCCGCACCCATTGCGCCAGTAAAACCCGCTCCTCCGGTACGGTATACTTCCCGTTCCCCCCAGCGCGTGCCTTCCCAACGCGTAGCGAGCAAGGCGGGTTGGAATGCGTCGTCGTGGCCCATCGTTGCCAGGTAGAAACCGCCCGCGTCGTCGGCAACCCAGCCTAGTGGGCCGTCCAGCCCTTCGAAGCCCGCGATCCGTGCCTGGAACGACCATTCCCGCGCGTTCACGTCCTGCCAGCGATGGAAGCGCGCGCGCGTGCCCCGCGCCTCAGCCCACATCAGGTGAACCTGACCGGTGAGCGTTGCTCGCAGCTGGGGCCAATCGAACGCGCCTTCAGCGACCAGGAACGGCAACGACCAGGTTTCCCCGCTGTCCTCAGAACGTATGTATTCGATGGCCTCTGGCGGGCCGATGCCGGGCAGCGGGGCGCGCACCCAGGCCACATGGATTACACCCAGCTCGTCCACCGCCAGCGTGGGGTGCTCCACCATCGCTACACGCGCCTCTACTGCATCAAAGATCAACGCCGGTTGCGACCAGCTTTCCCCGGCGTCTTCGGAGCGGGTGTAGTAGACTCCGCGCCCTTCGTTGAGTGGCGTCACATAAACTACATGTAGATTTCCGCCCAGATCAGCGACGATTTTTGGCTTATCGGCAGCCAATGCAAATCCAGAAAGTAGTGCCGGTTCGCTCCACGCGCCGGTGGCATAAGCGTCGCGCACAAAGGCGCGGCTGTAGAAGATCTGCCCCCCATTGCCGGCCCAGACCGCATGTAATTGCTGGTTCAATACGGTTAGCAGCGGTTCTTCGGCCCGGCCCTGCGGCGAACGTAATACTGCCGCCGCACGTGACCAGCTCTCCCCACTCCACACGGCGTAGTAGAGCGCTGTCGCTGTTGTGCCCGATGTGGGTGTCTCGCTCCATAGGACGTGGACGCGACCTTCTGCATCCATCACTGTAGATGGCAACCCCGGAGTCCCGGTGCTCCGCGAGACGTTCGCGGGCGTTGACCAGATTGGCGGTGGTGCAAAGGCCCATTCCACAACTTCCAGAGGGCTTTCCAGCACCCACGCTTCTTTGTCTTGTCCCTGACCCACTACCACCAACCGGTTGCCCCGCAGGATGAGTTGTAATTTTTCGAGATAGACCCGGCGTTGGAGCAGGGGATCTTCAAAGTTGAAACTGAGCGTTTGCAGCTCCGACCAGCGTTCTCCATCCCAAACGGCCAGCGTGAGCGCGGATAAGCCGGAGCCAGCCACCAGCAGCGCCTGTCCATCGGGCGTTTGGAGTGTCATCATCGGTTGCGCACAATCACGCAGACTGGTCAAGATGCGCTCGCGCTCGCCCCAGGTTGCGCCGTTATCGGCAGAGAGTTGCTGGTAAAGCGCGCACGCAGCGCGGCTATCCTGCCAGAGCAGCAGCGTTTGCCCAGCCGGGCCGGACAAAATCCGCGCGCGGGTGGGAGCCGTGTCAGTATCCCCTTCACCTACTGGTAGGGGCGTGCTCCAGACGTTCCCGTCGCGTGAGAGCGTTAACAAAGCCTGGCCCAGGCGCGGATCATCCCAGCTCAGATACGCGGTATTTTGAGCATCTACGGTCAACGCGAGGTGAACCTGTTCCGGCTGCAACCCACGGAAATAGCGCGTGGTGTACACCAGCGTTTGTTCACCCCAAGCATTGGCGCCCCGTCGGCGGATATAGATACCCGCCGGTTGCGCAGCGCTTTGTTCATTGCGAATGAACGTGAGCAACAGCCCGCCCTGCGGATCCGGCTCAACGCGGAAAGTCAATGCAGCGCGGGCGACTACCATAGGCGCAGTCCATGTCGTTGCTCCGATACGTAATTCGCTGTGTAAAATGCGCTTGATTTCCGGGCGAAAAGCATCGCCGCGATCCTGCCAGAAAGCGTGAACCCGCCCGCCAGTATCGGCTACAATCAGCGGCTTCTGTTCCCATACGATCCAAATCGCTTCGACATTACCTTCGGAATCCGGCTCCGTGTAAGTAATGATAGGGGCAATTTGCGGCTCACTCCAGGCGCCGCCGGAGTAAATGGCCGTCGTAAGACCATCGAAATCATCCCACCAGATAGCCTGGAGGATGCCCCCCGGCCCGGCCACAATCATCGGATCGGAAGCGGCTCCGGAGCGCGAGAGGTTGACCGGTTCATCCCACGGCTCCGGCGCTTGAGCGCGCAACGGCGCAACACTGCCCCCAGCAAGCAGCCCTATAAGTACGCTCAATAATAGGATGAAGTTTGATTTTCTCATACGTCTATTATACCTTATAATTGGCATTTAGTTAATGCTTGGCTAGGATATTATCATTGACTATGGCTCCAACAATGCCAGAGCCGCGCGCGTGTAGTCCGTGCGCTCAGTATCGCCTCGGCTTTGGTAGCGATACCACTGCCATTCCAATCGCATGGCCGCGCGTGGCAGACCCCGCACCAAAGCCGCGCCTTCTTCGATGCGTCCGTGCGCGATGAGTGCATCGCTGTAGGTCATCACCACCACGCGATCCCGATAGCCCGCGTCCCAGGCGGCCTGCGCGTGGAATAGGGCCTCGTCGTAATCGCCGCGTGAGAGCGCGAGCTGCGCCAAGCGCGTGCGTGCGGTGGGCTGTGCCGGGTCGAGCGTGAGCGCGAGCCGGTAGTAGCTCTCGGCTACGCTCAGGTCTTGCTGTTGGCGAATGTCATCGAGCGTGAGTGCGGCGAACTGTTTGTAATTGTAATGCGGCAGCTCCGTCTGCGCCTGGGAGACCGCCCCCAGATTGGCATACCATGCAGCAGGCAGGGATGGCCCTAGCCGCGCCGCGCCCCATCCGGCGAGCGCGAACAAGGCGACCCCCAGCACGCCGCCCCAGCGTCGTTGCGCTGGAACAGGTTGGTCGCCCTCAATGCGCAAACTCGCCATCACGACGCCAACAGGGACCCACAACAGCGGTAGCCATGCGCTTGTGCCGAAGGGATTGTCGCCCAGGCTGTGCAGCGCTATCGCCAGCAGCGCGAGCAGCCCGGCGACGAGCAGTGGCGGGGGATCATGGGCGCGACGCGCCAGCGCCCAGAGTCCACGCCAGAACGCAAGCATCCACAGCGTCAGAAGCGCGAACGCGCCAGGGATACCCTGTTCGAGCGCCACATCCACGAGCAGCGCGTGGCTATAGGCCATCGTGGGGACGTGGATGAGCTCCGCATAGACGGCATCGGGCAAGGCGAAACTGCCCAGCCCGCAGCCGGTGAAGGCAAAATCGCGTGCCAGCAGCAGCCCCCGGTAAGCGAGCCACTGCCGGTTGGCGATGTCCGGTATCCACGCCAGCAGGGCGCGAAACCAGGGGAGCAGCAGGAACATGAGGATGGTGAGCGCATCGCGGGCGAGCCAGGCGCGAAACTTGCGCCATTGTTGCGCCGGGGGGACGCGCGCCCGCAGCCCTTGCCAGACGAGCGTGAGATAGAGCGCCGCGCCCACCCCCAGCCACGCGCCCCGCGAGGTGGTAATCAACAGGCTCAGCGTCATCACCAGCGCGGTGAGCGTCCCCCAGAGCAGGCCGAGCCAGGCCCAGCGGGAGGGAGCGCGGCGCAGATCAAGCAGCAGGCCGAGGGTGAGGCAGAGCAGGGGGGCGAGCACGCCGCCCGCCACATTGGTGTTCGGCGCAGGGGCCGGAATGCGCCCCAGTTGCAACGCGCGCCCCAGCGCGGTGAAGGCTTCCCAATCCGCCGGGGACAGGCCCCAATCGTGGGTGGCGATGAGATACAGCCCCGTCGCCGCGCCGATGCCCGCCAGCACTCCCACTGCCCAGCGTAAGGCCGCGCGAGTGCGCAACCCGGCCAGGAGCAGATAGACCAGGGCGGCCAGAACCAATCCCCAGAACTTACGCCAGCCTACGGGGTTATCGAAGATTGCCAGCGCGCCGTCCCGGTCGTAGCCCGCCCACAGGCCAACGGCAGCGGAGAGCATGAAGAGTAGCAGGAGCAGGGTATCGAGGCGCGCGAAAAAGCGAAAAGGCGAGAAAGCGAAAGCATGAAAAAGCGCGTTGGCGCGTGCGGATTTCAACCTTCCGCCTTCAACCTTCCGCCTTTACTTCCAGCCGAGCGTTTCCAGGCCGATGCGGGCAGCGGAGGTGATGAGGCCCGGATCGCCCAGGAGCAGTTTGAGGTAGGTGAGCATCGGGCCGGGGCGGAAAGCCCACTCGCGGAAGGCGCGTTTGGCCCAGCGCTCCAGGTCTTCGGCCTTGAGGTTGGGGTAATCGAGCACGGTGGAGCGATCCATGTCCACCTCTTCCCAACGCGTGCCGGGGCGGAACCAGCCGTTTTCCACCACCTCGAAGAAGAAGGGCGTGCCGGGATGCGGCGCGGCGATGTGGAACAACACCAGGTCGAGCGGCAGCCGCTTGGCGAAGTCAATGCTGGCGCGGATGCTGGCCTCGGTCTCGCCGGGCAAGCCGATGATGAAGTAGCCCCAGTTCATGATACCGGCCTCTTTGGCCCAGCGCAACGCCTGTGTGACTTTTTCCGGCGTGATGCCTTTGTGCATCCGCTTGAGCATCGTCTCGTCCGCCGATTCGATGCCCCAGGAGATCATCCAGCAGCCCGTGCGGCGCATCAGGGCGAGCATCTCCGGGTCCACAAAATCCACGCGGCTGTTGCACGTCCATTTAACCGGCAACTTGCGCTCCAAAATGCCCTCGCAAATGCCCATAACGTGCTCACGGTTGACCGTGAACAGGTCGGTGTACATGTGGATTTTGCGGACGCCCAGGCCCACCAGCTGCTCGATCTCGGCCAGGACGTTCTCCGGCGAGCGGTAGCGCACGGATGCGCCGTAGGAGACGTGTTTGATGCAGAACCGGCATCCAGCCGGGCAACCGCGGCTGGGTACGATGAAGACATACGGCCCACCCACCAGCGGCGCGCGATAGGTCTGGAGCGGCAGTAGCTCGTGGCGTGGCAGAGGCAAGTCATCGAGGTTGGCGATGAACGGGCGCGGCGGGTTGATGGTGATTTCGGAGCCGTTGCGCCAGACGAGACCCGTGATGCGTGAAACAGGTTGCTGGTTACTCGTTGCTGGTTGCTCGTTGCTAATAGCTTGGGGCTTGAGGCTTGAGGCTTGAGGCTGGTCAAGCCAGGCGGGTTGCCAACCGGGATCAGTGGTGGTAAACAGCCGCTTGAGGCGCTCCGCAAACTCTGGCTCCATACCAGGCCACCAACATTCTCCATTCTCAATTCTCAATTCTCCATTCATCATTCGCCATTCGCCATTCATCGTGTCCACCAACTCCCGCAACGTCAGTTCTGGCTCACCCAGCAAGATGTAATCGAGCGCGGGATAAGCGCGCATGGTTTCCACCGGAATCGGCGTGACGTGGGTGCCAAAGGCGATGGTGATGGCACCGCGCGCTTTCGCTAGGAACGCGCCAAACATATCGTTCTGGAGCGTGGGCGCGGTGACTTGGGTAATGTAGTAGCGCGGGCGTTTCGCATCGAGCAGCCGCTCAAACTCCGCCCAGGTCATGCGCTGCGGGATGGCATCTACGACATCTACGCGCAGGTCGGGGAAGAGCGCGGCCATTTGCGCGAGGTCTACCTGCGGCCAGATCATACCCTCGCGGGAGCGGCGGCCCACGCGATGCTGGCTGCGAATCCAAATGCCCCGGTCGGGCGCGGGCGGGTTGACCAGGAGCAGATCTACCGCATCCGCCGGGCGTTGCTCCAGCTGCGCGCGCACAGCGGCATCGGCGTTGGGGAAGTGGGGAGAAGGCAACACGGGACGGATGAGCGCCCCCCGGTTGATAGGTTCAGTGTTCATAACGTAATGCGACCTGCGTACTGCGTAAAGGGAGCCAGCCGCAAGCAACCAGCAACCAGCTTCCAGCAACTAGCAACCAGCTTCTAGTAACCAGCCTAGCAAACATAGTGCTGCTCCAGGTCGTGTTGGATGAGCACCTCGCGCTGGCTGAGCTCTTCGAGGACGCGCATGACCACCCAGAAGATGCCCAGTTGGATGCCGAGCAGGAGTAGCATCGAGCCGGTGAGCAGGTAGAGCCAGAGCCGCTCGATGGGCCAGCCGTTCGCGCCGAGTGCGACGCTGGCGATGCTGAGAGCCAGCCCGCTCAGGGTCGCCAGTAGCCCCATCCACCAGAAGTGGCGATCCAGCGGCGGGTCGAAGATGGGACGACCAAACAATCCCATCTGAACCACGTCCTTGTTGAAGAGCGCCACCAGATAGTTGAAGGTCGCGCCCAGAGCGAAGAGATCGAAGCCCACCACGCCGCACACCATTGCCGCGAAGGTCGCCGCGACGCCGAGCGGCCCTAGTGCAGTGACGCCGGAGAGGCGGAAGCCCACCAGCCCCAATCCTAGCAGCGCACCGATGACGAACAGGCCGAAGCCCACCCCGCCGAGCAGCCGCGCCGGATTGTAACACAGCGCCGTCCAGATGATGGTGCGCAAGAAGCGCATCCCATCCTCCACCACGCTGAGTTTGGAACGGCCCAGCCGCTCCTCGTAAGCCATAGGGATTTCGGAGAGTTTCAGTCCCTCGTGAGCGGTGCGGGTGCTCATCACGGGGGTGAAGTTGAGGCCGTCGGGGAGCGGGTAGAGCTTCGCCAGGGCCGCGCGGCGGAAGACGCGCATCCCGCTGGCCGGATCGAGCACCCGTTGGCCGCTGAGCACCGTGACCATGTTCGACCAGATGAAATTGCCCACTTTGCGCACGAAGGGCATCCCACTGGCCGCGCCGGAGCGTCGCGAGCCGACGACGACGTCCGCGCCGGCGAAGATCTCCTGGCAGAGCGCGGGGAAGGATTCGGGCGGATAGGTGCCATCGGCATCGAGGAAGCCGAGCAGCTCGCCGGTAGCCGCGCAAAAGCCGCTCTTGAGCGCGGCCCCGTAGCCGCGATTGGGGCTATGTTGGAGCAGGCGCACATCGGCATAACCGCGCACAATCTCGGCGGTGCGGTCTTTGGAGCCGTCATCCACCACGATGAGTTCAAGCCCCACGCCGATTTCCGCGAGTTCCGGGCGCACAGCCAGCACCCGCTCAATGATTTCGGCGATACCGTCCTCCTCGTTGTAGGCGGGAATGATGACAGAGAGTAGCGTTGTTTCCATAAATTCTCCTGTGCGATAAAGCGAGAAGGCGAGAAAGCAACCAGCATCCAGTAACTAGATTCCAGTATCCAGCTTCCAGCAACCAGTTAATATACCTGCGCGCGAGGCGGGGGGGCGTGAACGTCAATGTCGCGTAGGATACGCGCGGGGACGCCGCCCACGACGGTGTGCGGGGGCACGTCCTTCGTCACCACCGCGCCCGCCGCGACCACCGCCCCTTTGCCCACACGCACCCCATCGGTAATGATGGCGGCAGAGCCGATCCAGACATCATCCTCTACCACAATCCCCTCCGCCGTGATGCCTTGCTCCACGAAGGGTCGCGCAGGATCATCGAAAACATGGTTGACCGCGATCAGCTGCGTCATCGGCGAGGTGTAGACGCGGTCGCCGATGGTCACGCCGCCCTGCCCCCGAATGACGTTATACTCGCCGATGAGGCTATCGCGCCCGATGGTGATGCCCGCGTGGGGCAGGTCGCGGAAGTTGTAAACGTGCAGCACCGAGCCGTGCATCACCAATGTCCCCGGCCCAATCGTGACGCCGCCGGGGCAGGCGTGGATGTACACGCCCTGATCGAGGTACGCGCCCGCGCCCAGCCGGATGTGGCTGGCAAAACGCAGCCGCACGCCCGCCTCGATGGCGACCAGGCCGTCCATGTGCAGCATCAGCCGGTAGAGCGCGGCCCGCAGGCCAATCCCGGCGACAGTGGGAATCCCGCCCACGAGCAGCTGTAACGTCTGCTCGAGTAGGTAGCGGGGCAGCGTATCGGCCTGGCGGCTGAGGTACAGGCGCAGGCCGGCCTGTTGGTTGTGATTGGATGATTGCATGAGTGCGTGTGTTTGAAACCTACCCGGTCTGAAAAATGGCAATACCGCAAAAGCAACTCTGCACTACGCTCAAAATGTAGCGCAGGATTATGAATTTTAAGAAATTAATCCGTAAATAAGGTTTTGTGTCAAGTTGGTCGTTCTAAAAAATAAAATGATACCTCCTATCCCCCGCTTGCGGGGGAAAGGGGGTTTTTTGTGGGGTTTTTGGGCGGCGGCGAAGCCGCCGCCCAAAAACCCCGTTATTCTTCGCCCCCTCCCCACGCCGCTGCGCGGCGTGGGGGGGGGGCGAGGGGGTGGGGCAAAATTCTAAATTTGTAAATTTTTAAGAAGCGATTCTTGCAAACGGTTTTATTTCCGGTTCATTTTCTTAATTTTCATCATCCTGCATTGGCGGGCACAAGATAATCCTGTGCTACGCTGATTGATAATTGACAGGGTGGTTTTTGCGCTATTGCGAAAAATGCGTTGCTGAGGCACATTATACATGCTTTGGAGGATGTGTAAATGCAAAGGCGTGAAACGTGACTCGTGCACGTTTCACGCCCTCGGGTTACAAAGGGTGGTTGGGGCTATCTCAAAGCATTCCAATAGCCTGCCAGAATTCCGTCGGGGCAAACCAAATCGAAATGGCGACAGCAAGGCATAGGCACAGCAGGAGTACCAGACACCCAACACCGATGTACACGCTGGTAGGCTTTTTGCGTGCTGCTGGTTCTTGATACGGCTGATAATCTGCCGGTGGCGCGGAGTACGGCGGCGCCGGTTCCGATTGAGCAATCCAGACGGTACCCCCCGGCCCTTGATCTTGCCAGGGAGCTTGTACCGGCGGCGGCTCGTTGTAGCTACTGGCGGGCGTCAATACGGTGCCGCCGGGCCCTTGTTGCGGCCAAGTCTTTTCGATTGCTGGGCGACTACCAGCAATAACTGTCGGCGGCGGCGGCGTATGAGCCTCGCGCCGTGGCACGGGGAGTATTACGCGCAGCTTGATGCAATCGCCCAATTCGATCACATCTTGCGACCCGGCCTGTTGCTCCCCTCGTACCAGGACGCCATTGATAAATGTGCCATTGGTACTGCCGAGGTCTTCTATCGCCACCCCGCCGGGAATCGCCGTGATGCGCGCATGATAGCGCGAGATGCGTGAATCGTTGACGAAAATGGTGTTGTCTCTGGCCCGCCCAACGGTGAGCGGATCTGCGCCCAACGGGTACGCATCCCCGGCCCCTGGCCCGGCTTCAATCATCAAGGTCATTTGCTCATAAACATTCATGTGCTTTCCTCCCACTTTCCGATATTTCAAGTATAATCGCAAATAGCCTGTTTTGTCAACTGGTGAAAGGGAGTTCTTATGTTGATAGATGCCCATCTCGATATGGCGTACAATGCAATGGTGTTGCGGCGCGATTTGCGGCTTACGGTAGACGTGCTGCGCGCGCAAGAGGCCGTCACGCCCCCGCCCGGCCAACACACGGGCGCGTGTTTGGTTACGTTGCCGGCCTTGCGCGCCGGAGGCGTGCGGATTATCGGTGGCAGTCTCTTCGTTGCTCCCGCGTGGAAGCAGTGGGCGGAGGAAGCGCAGGTCTATCACACTGCAGAAGAAGCGCATGTTCAAGCGCAGGCGCAACTCGATTACTACCGGCGTTTAGCCGATGAAGAGCCGGATGTACGGCTGCTCCAAACCCGCGCCGATTTAGATGCAGTCTGCGCCGCAGATGCAACGGAATCGCCATTGTTGGGGATTTTCGTGGTGATGGAGGGCGCTGCGCCGATACGCGAACCGGCAGAAGTGGGGCGCTGGGTAGAGCGCGGTCTGCGCGGGGTGGGGCTGACGTGGTCTGCTGGGACGCGCTATGCGGGCGGCAATGGCAACCCCGGCCCGTTGACGGATGACGGGCGGGAACTACTCAAGCAGATGGCTTCGTTCAACCTGCTGCTCGACATCAGCCATCTTTGGGAAGATGCTGCCTTTGACGTGTTGGATCGCTATCCCGGCCCGGTTGTGGCTACACACGCCAACCCGCGCGCGTTTGTGAACACGCCTCGGATGCTGAACGATGCGCTCTTGCGCGGTTTGGCTGAACGCGGCGGTGTGACGGGGATTGTGCCGTACAATCGTATGTTGGATATGGATTGGCGCGTAGGGCAGCCGCGCACGCCGTTAAGCCGTGTGGTCGAGGTGGTTGATTATGTGTGCCAGCTGCTCGGCTCGGCGGCGCATGTGGGGATCGGCTCGGATTTCGATGGTGGCTTCGGCATGGAAGCTGCTCCCGAAGGATTGGACTCCATCGCCGACCTGGGGCAGATCGGCGCGTTGCTGCGCGCGCGCGGCTACGCCGAGAGCGATGTGCGCGCTATCCTCAGCGATAACTGGTTGCGTATCTTTGGGGATGTGCTAGGCGCGTTCTAGTTCACCCTACCGGCCTCGATTAGCTATGAACAACTTCATCATTCGCCCGGCTCGTCTGGATGACGCCGCTGCCATCACGGAAGTGCATTGCAGCACGATGACGACCTGGCGCGCGCCTGGTTCACAGCCAAGCGTCCCTTACACGAGTCTCGATCTGTTTGGCCGCTGGTACAATGGCGGGCCGTGGATGAGCGTAGAGACCTGCGCTATCCACCTGAACCACTTGCTACGCGAGGGACATGTGGGTCTGGTAGCGGAGTATGCCGGGCGCGTAGTAGGCGAGGCGGAGTATTATATCAACCGTGAACCGGGCGAGTACGCCGCGTTGCACCTCTCGATCCTCTACATTCACGCGCATTGGCAACGGCAGGGCGTAGGGCGCGCGTTGCTGGAGGCCGGGCTGGACTATGCCCGTGCGCTCGACCTGCCCGCACTGACTACGCAGCCGGAGCCGGAGGCCAGTGGCTACTACCAAAAGTTGGGCTTCACGCCCTGGCAAACCGGAGAAGAGTATCAGCTTCGTGCCGGTGGGTCTGCGCCGGTGGATTTGCACCGTATCACTGCGCCAACTTGTCTGCCCTCCGATCTGACGTTGCGCATTGGGCGTTACCAGTGCGGCGCGCAGGGCTGGGAAACCTTATGGCCGTATTTGGTGTTGCCCGGCTGGAGCGATTTACCGTGTTTTGTGTGGCAAGGCGCGTTCGCCGGGCAGGCGGTCATTCTCGGGCTACGGCAACAGCTCAACGATGCGACGCAGGCCGATGCCTACGCCTGGCTGCCGCTGGATGCGCCGCTCGCGCCTGCCGTAGATGCCTTGCGGGCGTTGGCGGCGCAGGTTGGCTATCCCGCGCTCGATCTGCTGCTGCCCGCAGACGCGATACCGGCTCTCAAGGCGCAGTTCCGCCTGGATTTTCAGACTAGTGTTCCGCTCTGGCGGCGCGCGGTGTAACATCCATGGATTGTAGGTGCTCCAGTAGTTAAGCGATTGTTCTAATAATAAAATGACACCCCCTATCCCCCTGCCCCCTTTCCACCGCCACGGTGGAAAGGGGGCTTTTTTTGTAGGTTTTTCAGATGTGCCAACATACCGCGCGTTCCACCTACCTGCAAAAACCCTTTTTTATTTTCCAAACGCCAGGTCTAAAACCTTCGCCTTTAGGCGAACAGCTTTAGCATTGAATCCGGCAATGTAACTTCAATACAAAGTTGCTTATCTCTCTTGAGGATACATTGCCAGGTTGAGCATGGTGTATCGTGAGCACATTCTGGTCTTGTTTCCTGAAGAAAGATAATGTCGGGATGCAACTGCCTGTTCAACGACAACTAGAATTACCCATTGATGACAATTAGAAATGCCCACTCGAAATCACGGTAAGTCAGGGTAAACTGGGCCCCACCAGGAGGCCCAGAAATGACTACAACCGATGCTCAAGTGA
>Ga0334882_1002146_pt1 | contig 21029 bp, 18 predicted proteins | sample GraSluR1_MG_5_FD_207226 | JGI IMG/M metagenome (GOLD analysis project Ga0334882, IMG submission 207226) | Sludge microbial communities from methane-producing bioreactor in Wageningen University, Netherlands - Granular Sludge_15_04-R1 | ecosystem: Engineered > Bioreactor > Anaerobic >...
CCCAGTGTGGTGCCCCTTACGGTAACAGTGGCACCTATAACCGGTTCTCCGTCCTCAGCCCCTGTAACCGTACCTGTAATGGTTCTTTGCTGCCCGCTCACAGAAAGCAAAAAACCACAAAACACAAAAAATAAAATCAGAAGTTTTTTCATAACTTTTGGTTTAGGTGAATTACTAAATAAGGAATCTCGAATTCCTTTTACTGTCCATAATGATGCAATAGCATCAGACAACAAAATTAAACATTTTTTTAATTTCAATATACCAACCATTCGAATTTAACAGTAAAAAATTCCATGGCAATTACTATAATACATTTGTCCAATATGATAATTACTGCTATCTTCGCACCCACAATTTTTTTAAGTAGGTTTATTAATAGCGTAAAGAATTAATGGCAGTTAAAATCAGATTAGCTAGAAAAGGCCGTAAAAAAAAGGCCTTCTTCCACATTGTGGTTGCAGATAGCAGGTCGCCACGGGATGGCAGATATATTGAAAAGATAGGATTTTATAATCCTTTAACTAACCCCGCCACTATTGAAATAGATTTTGATAAGGCTCTGGGTTGGCTGCACAATGGCGCAATACCTACCGATACATGTAGAGCTATCTTGTCTTACAAAGGTGTAATGTTAAAGAAGCATCTCCTGGAAGGAGTCAAAAAAGGAGCGTTTGATGTTGCTGAGGCTGACAGGCGCTTTGATGAATGGATCAAACAACAGGAGGCCAGGATTGACAACAAGAAATCGGGACTTGAAAAATCCAGTGAAGAGGCTGTGAGGAAACAGCTGGCTGAGGAAAAGCGCATTAACGAAGCGAGATCGGCTCAACTGGCCAAGAAACAGGCCAGGCTGGCGGCCAAAGAAGCCGGGGAGACCCCCGTGGAAGATACTCCGGCGGAAATTGCAGAGACAACAGAAGCAACAGAAACAACATCTGCAGCAGAAGAAACTGTTGCAGCAGAAGAAACTGTTGCAGCAGAAGAAACTGTTGCAGCAGAAGAAACTGTTGCAGCAGAAGAAACTGTTGCAGCAGAAGAAACTGTTACTGCAGAAGAAACTGTTGCAGATGAATCAGATGCTCCGCCTCAGGAAAGCGAAACAGCCGAACCGGCTCCTGAAGATAAACCTCAGGAATAGTTTAAAATCCTGAGGACCAGGGGTCACGAGGTCCGATGGCTAAAAGACAGAAGATATTACTCGGCAGGATCATCAAGATCCACGGTTACCAGGGAGGAGTTATTTTAAGAACAGATAAGTCCTTTAAAGGTCCGATACCGGAAAAGGGATGGGTTTTCATCGAATATGAAGGGAAGCCTGTCCCTTTTTTGATAAGGGAGTCGGAAGAATCCGGACCCGGAATGCTGAAATTATGGTTTGACGGATACGATACCGCCGAAATGATTAAGACGGTTACGGGATGTAATATGTTCGTTTTTACAGAAGATAACAGAATCGGGATATCTGAGGGCCCCTGCGGTCTGGACGGATTCAGGTTATTTGACTCAAAGGATAATTATATAGGAACTATCGAAGAGGTTATGGAAAATCCCGGACAAACAGTGCTGAGAGTAATTTCAGATGATGACGGGGAGATCCTTGTCCCGCTCCATGAAGATCTGATCGTTGAAGCTGATCAAACCAATAAGACCCTTATCATGGATCTTCCTGAGGGGCTCACTGACCTGAACAGGTAGTGATCTCCCTGTAAATAATTTTCCTGACCATAAATGTTTTTTTGGTGCAACTAATCGCAAACTGAACCGTCTTTGAAGTATTACTAACTAAAAATACTTCCTACTATGAGTAAGTTAAAGTTTTGCCCGGCACTGATCATCCTTATCGTTTCTTCTTCGCTGGCCTTTGGTCAGGGTGGATCGAGAGAGACGAGGAGCGAAAGGGATTTCACCAGGATCAGCTACGGGATACCCGGTAATCTCTATGTTAACATCGGACCTGAATATAAAGTTGTCCTTGAAGGCAGTAGCGACATGCTGAGGGAGGTAGAAACAACTGTTAGCGGTGGCAGGCTGGTTATCAGGCAGAAGAACTGGAGATTTTTCATGAGAAACCAGCGTGTAACTGCTTATGTGACGATGCCGTCAATTGACGGACTCAGCGTATCAGGTTCAGGCCGGGCTGAGATAAAAGACAGGGTAAGATCAGATGCCCTCAGCCTTAATGTAAGCGGAAGCGGAAAAATATACTCAGCCGGTGTGGAGGTCAGGAACCTTGACTGCAGGATCTCGGGTTCAGGCGACATTGTTCTGGAAGGCATGGGAGAAGCCCGCACTGCTGAGATTGGGATAAGCGGTTCGGGAAATTACTCCGGCGAATCGTTCACAATAAGGGATCTCTCTGTCAGGATCTCCGGAAGCGGTAACTGTTACTGCACGGTATCAGAATCGCTTGATGCATCTGTTTCAGGCAGCGGAAATATTAATTATGCCGGAAACCCGAAGATAAATGCCAGAGTGTCCGGTTCAGGCCGTGTCAGATCGAGGTAACTTATTTCCTGATAATCTTTATAGTTCCGTCAGCCCATACTTTAATCACGGGAGACGGATGGTATATTTGATGATCATCCTGCCGGTGTTTTACCACATAACCGGCAGAATTGATTATTGAGCCACCGATTTCCGCAAAATTTCCGGGAGCCTTATCCCCGCTTATGTTGGCTGAGGTTGAAACCACCGGCTTTCTGAGAAGGGAAATCAGCTTACTGCAAAACTCATCGCGGGTGATCCTGACACCCACTGAGCCATCCTCATTACAAACCCCTTGTGCCAGATTTCTGCCACGCGGATAAATTATAGTAACGGGTTTGTCTGATACTTCTGTTATCATCGATGCTGACTCAGGGATCTCCATAACGTATCTTTCAAGCATTGCCGCTCCGTTTACCAGTATTATCAGGCTCATGCTCTCTCTTCGCTGCTTGATCCGGAAAATGTTGTTAACCGCTCCGCCACTGGTGGCATCGCATCCCAGTCCCCATACAGTATCGGTAGGATAAAGAATCACGCCACCCTCCTTAAGTGTTCTCAGAGCCTTTTCAAGATCCTCCCTGAAATCTGTTTCGGAATAATCAAGCCGGTATTTCATATTCTCTCAGGGCTTCATTCAGTGAAGTCTTCTTGTCGGTCGATTCTTTCCGGGTTCCTATTATCAGGGCACATGGGACACTGAACTCCCCTGCAGGAAAGAGTTTTTGGTATGATCCGGGGATAACAACCGACCGGGGCGGTACATATCCCCTGTATTCGGTTCTTTCCGAAGATGTCACATCAATTATTCTTGTGCTGTTTGTTATCACAACATTTGCTCCCAGTACAGCCTCATTATCTATATGAGCTCCCTCAACGATAATACATCTGGAACCTATAAAACAATTATCTCCAATTATGACCGGGGCTGCCTGTACGGGTTCAAGTACACCTCCTATACCGACTCCCCCGCTCAGATGAACATTCTTTCCAACCTGTGCGCAAGAGCCCACGGTAGCCCAGGTGTCGACCATGCTCCCTTCATCGACATAAGATCCTATATTAACATAGGAGGGCATCAGAATGACACCCCTGGCAATATAGGATCCGTACCTGGCTACGGCATGGGGAACAACCCTGATGCCAAGTGACATATAATCTTTTTTAAGTGGTATCTTGTCATGGAATTCAAGCGGCCCCGCTTCAAGAGTCTCCATTTTACGTATCGGGAAATAGAGGATAACAGCCTTCTTTACCCACTGATTAACAATCCAGCCCTCACCAGCGGGCTCCGCAACCCTTATCCGGCCCCTGTCAAGCAGGTCGACCGTTTTGCTTATTTCCGACTGAACAGCAGGATCAATCAGTAAGGAACGATCCTCCCAGGCTTTTTCAATAATATCTCTGTCGATCTTTATCATCAGCTTAAAAAAATTTGTGTAAATTTAATAATTGTACAAAGTAATTCAGATATTTATCTGCTGAACAATTTGCAGATGGTAAAAATAACTGGCTGCCAGGAACCTTGTATATTAAAAAATTAATTTTCATATTATGACACGTAGAGCTATTTTCACAATCGCATTAATAATTATCGCATTTTCGGGGGCGGTATCACAGGAACCACTGAAATATAAGGTACCTCCGGAGCCTATCGTAAGAATTGTTGATGCGCCATCAACACCTTCAGTATCCGTAAGTCCGGATAAATCGAATATCGTTCTGGTTGAGGTACCTCCAATTATCACTATTGAGGAGCTTTCAGCTGAAGAGCTCCGCCTGGGAGGGTTAAGGATCAATCCTGCAACGAACGGAAGAAGCAGACAGACCTTTTACAGGGGATTCAGGATAATGAATATTGATGGCACAAACATGCGTGAAATAGAGGGATTGCCTGACAATCCGCGTTTTGGATACCCGATGTGGTCTCCTGACGGTAATAAATTTGCTTTTACAAACACGCGGGACACACATACAGAGCTGTGGGTTTGTGATATTGTCACCCTGAGAGCCGGCAGGATTGCAGATCAGATTAACACGGTATTCGGCACTTCTGTAACCTGGCTGTCAGACAGCAAGAGATTGATTTATCTTGGAGTCAACCCGGACAGGGGAATAAGACCTGTGCGAAGCGATGTACCGGAGGGGCCTGTTGTCCAGGAGAACCTCGGGAAGCAGGGACAGGCGGCAACTTTCCAGGATCTCCTTAAGGATCCTGCCGATGAGGCGATTTTTGAATATTATGCCAGATCGGCACTAATGATCTGGGATGGCGCTATTACAAAATCAGCCGGTATGCGGGGCATGATTACCGGAGTATCACCTTCTCCCGATGGAGAATTTTTACTGGTAACAGAGATTAAACGTCCTTTCTCGTACATTGTCCCCTATTATTACTTTCCGTCAGTTACCGCAATTTGGGACCTTGAAGGCAACACAGTCAGGATCTTATATGACAAACCTTTGACGGATAATCTTCCGAGAGGTTATGATATGGTGCTCCCGGGGCCGAGAAACTTTTCCTGGAGAGATGATGCTCCTGCAACCATCTGCTGGGTTGAAGCTCTCGATGAAGGAGATTATTCGAAGGAGATGAAATATCATGATCAGGTCTATGCATTGCCGGCTCCCTTTTCAGGTCCGCCCCGGAAATTTGTTGCGACTGAAATGAGGTTTGGCGGGATTATATGGGGAAAAGAGGATTTTGCAATGATCTCAGAAGGTCTTGGCAGAACAAGGGTAAGGATAACAAGCTCCTTCAATCCTGACGATCCTCAGAATACTCTGAAAAAGATTCATGAATATAAAACGGATGACAGGTATAATAATCCCGGCAGGTTTGTAACGGAGTTGAATAATTACGGCAGGGATGTATTGCTGTTCACCGACAGGGGCAGGTCGTTGCTTCTTACCGGAACAGGTTCATCTCCCGAAGGAGACAGACCATTTATCGACAGGTATGAAATCGCTTCGGGGAAGAGTGTCAGGCTCTGGAGGTCAGAAGCTCCGTGGTATGAAATTGTATCGACAATAATTGATATCAATAAGAGTCTGGTGCTTACCTCCCGGCAATCGGTTGAGGAGGTCCCCAACTATTACATAAGAAATCTGAGGAACGGAAGGGTGACCCGGATAACGGAATTTGAAAATCCCTATCCCCAGCTGACAGGAATACATAAAGAGCTGGTAAAATATAAGAGGAAGGACGGGCTCGATCTCTCTTTCACCCTTTATCTTCCGGCAGGTTATAACAGGTCTGAGGATGGTCCGCTTCCGACATTGCTATGGGCTTATCCGAGGGAATTTAATGATCCTTCCGCTGCCGGACAGGTAAGCGGATCCCCTTATACTTTCACAAGAATCAGTCCTGCTTCCGCCCTGGTATATCTGACGCAGGGTTATGCAATACTGATGGATGCCTCTTTCCCCATCGTCGGTGTTGAAGGAAAAGAGCCCAACGATACCTTTGTGGAGCAGCTTGTTGCCAACGCAGAGGCAGCAGTAGACAAAGCAGTTGAGATGGGAGTTACCGACCCTGACCGGGTAGCGGTGAGTGGCCACTCATATGGTGCTTTCATGACTGCCAATCTGCTTTCGCACAGCAGATTGTTTGCAGCCGGGATAGCCGAGAGCGGGGCATACAACAGAACCCTGACACCATTCGGCTTCCAGAATGAGAGGCGCAATTACTGGGAAGCTCCGGAAATCTATAACACCATGTCTCCTTTCATGCATGCCGACAAAGTCAGAGATCCGCTACTGCTGATACACGGCATGGCAGATAACAACAGCGGCACATTTCCCATTCAGAGCGAAAGGTATTATGCGGCCCTTAAGGGATTCGGTGCTGTAACCAGGCTGGTAATGCTCCCGAATGAGAGTCATGGGTATACGGCCCGTGAGACTATACTGCACAAGCACTGGGAAGTGCTCGAATGGATGGATAAATACGTAAAGGAGAAAAAAGCCGAATAAAACGTTCCGGCTCAGCATTAGATTTTTATTGATGCGGAAAGAATTGTAAATTTGAATAAGGTTCTTCGATAAGTTCTTTGTCAGAATTATCTTACCATTAATGCAGTGTTCACTTAAAATACGCTCACTATGGCTATTTACATTTACTTAACTTCTGCTCCAGAAGCACTTGTTGCTTCGATGCTACCCCCTGAAGGATTCGGAATGTATCTTTCGACCGGGACGAAGAAGCTCAACAAAGGCCAATCGATTTTCTTTGAGGTTGACCTGGGTAAAATCGAGTATCTTATCGACATTGAGGGTCTGAACAAGAGGTGTGTTGCCAAGGAAGACGGCAGTCCCAAAAGTTCAGTCTATCTTTCTGTTTACAAAGTGCTTGAGATCCTGCCGCTTGATTCGCTGAAAAGCCTTTATCTCACTACTGATAACGGTCATCTGCTGGAACTGAAGAAATCAGCTTACGATAAGAGCCAAGAGGTGTTTGATGCTCTTTGGCTGTATCAGGAATTATGTCCTGTAACTCCCATGGTTGCCAGCGGCCTGCCGCCTTCTGTTTTTCTTAAGAGGCTCACCGACGGATCTACACCCATAGTTCTTCCCAAACTCTTTTTTGTAGATTTAAAGCTGGGAGAACTGGCGACTGACCCGCTCAGAGGGTCGGCAGAGGATCTTCCTTACACCAATCTGGGACACCTGCGCGATTGCCTTGAGATACTCAGGGGTGAATATGAGAAGCACATGAAAACGGTTCAGCGTATTTTTTCCGGACTCCTGCTTTACCGAACAATCAGATCGGGATTTTATGTCGGTGCAAAAGATGAAATGATCTTTTACCGGTATCCGACCATGAAAGAACTGGAAGATATTAATTACGAATTCTTCAGGGCTATCTGATCAGCCTTTAAAATATAATTAACTGGAGTTTTTCATTTGGATAAATGAAAAACTAAATTAGTTTTGTAGCGTCAAATTTTTTCCTATTTGAATCAACATTTTTAATCTTAAAAACAGATATTATGATCAGCAGTATTTTTTGGATTGTTCCGTTAGCAGCTCTTCTGGCACTGTTGTTCGCCTGGATTTTTTACAGAAATATGAAAGCACAGGACGAAGGAACTGACAGGATGAGGGAGATTGCTTTGTATGTAAGAGAAGGCGCCATGGCTTACATTAAACGTCAGTACACAGTTGTCGGGAGGGTATTTGCCATTCTTGTTGTGATTCTGACCATACTGGCATATCTTGGGGTTCAGAATCCGTTTGTCCCGATCGCATTCCTCACCGGGGGTTTCTTTTCGGGTCTTTGCGGATATCTTGGAATGAAGACAGCGACCTTTGCTTCGAACAGGACTGCCTGGGCCGCTTCAAAGTCGCTTAACAAGGGTTTGCAGGTTGCTTTAAGAAGCGGTGCTGTAATGGGACTGGTTGTTGTGGGTTTCGGACTTATAGATATTGCTATATGGTTCCTCATTCTTAACAACTGGATTTTTACTCCCGAGCATATGCAAAACGGGTTACATTTTCTCGGACTCACTTTCGTTCACACGGGTACTACTGATCATCAGAAACTTATAGAGATTACTGCAATCATGCTTACTTTTGGGATGGGTGCTTCGACACAGGCTCTCTTTGCCCGTGTCGGCGGTGGCATTTTTACCAAGGCTGCAGACGTTGGAGCTGATCTGGTTGGCAAGGTAGAGGCAGGCATTCCGGAGGATGATCCACGTAATCCGGCAACTATTGCGGATAATGTAGGTGACAATGTCGGCGATGTAGCCGGTATGGGCGCCGACCTTTACGAATCTTATGCCGGATCGATCCTGGCAACAGCCGCTCTTGGAGCTGCCCTGCCGGCAATTGCCGGGGACCTGCAGATGAAAGCGGTGATTGCTCCGATGATTGTATCGGCAATTGGCATACTTCTGTCTATTGCCGGGGTATATCTTGTCAGGACAAAGGAATCAGCAACTCCGAAAAATCTGTTGAATGCCTTGCTGCTGGGTACAGGAGGAAGCTCTGCACTGATACTCGTTGCAATTGCTGTTCTGGCATTTACCGGCTGGATAACATGGGGAGTATTTGGATCAGTCGTTGCAGGTCTTACAGCCGGTGTTATCATCGGTCAGTCAACAGAATATTTCACTTCCGACGGATATAAGCCAACACAGGGAATAGCAAAGCAGGCCCAGCAGGGCCCGGCCACGGTGATCATCGAGGGTATGGCAGTAGGTATGTTATCCACCTGGGTGCCTGTTCTTACCATAGTTGCAGGTATAGTAGCTGCTTTTGGCTTTGCAGGCGGATTCAACAATTTTGCGATGGGTGTGTACGGCATAGGATTTGCTGCCGTAGGAATGCTTTCGACACTGGGAATAACCCTCGCCACTGATGCTTTCGGGCCTATAGCCGATAACGCCGGAGGTAACGCTGAAATGGCAGAACTTCCTAAGGAAGTAAGAGAAAGAACGGATGCACTCGACGGACTCGGCAATACCACGGCAGCTACCGGAAAGGGCTTTGCAATAGGTTCGGCGGCTCTTACAGCTCTTGCCCTTATGGCTGCCTATATGGAAGAGGTAAGGCTTTGGCTGGGAAGACTGGCCGACCAGGCTCCCGAGAAATTTAAACAGATAGGAGATACCCTTTTCTATAGCAGCACTGTTCCGGCAGTTCAGGACGGACAGACAGCTGTCCATCTTACTTCTGCAACCATCAGGGACTTTGCTTCCGCTTATGACCTGTCGCTATTCAATCCGGTCCTTCTGGGAGGTATATTCATAGGAGCCATGATGGCTTTTCTCTTCAGTTCAATGAGCATGAAAGCCGTAGGAAGAGCCGCAGGTAAAATGGTAGACGAGGTAAGGCGTCAGTTCCGCGAGATACCCGGCATTATGGATGGAACAGGTAAGCCTGAGTATGCCAAATGCGTAGAGATATCAACAAAAGGTGCGCAGAAAGAAATGATGGTACCTTCGTTGCTGGCAATAGCAGTTCCTATGGTTGTGGGGATTGTATTCGGAGTGCCTGGTGTTATAGGACTTCTTGCAGGCGGAATGACAACAGGTTTTACTCTTGCGTGCATGCTTAACAATTCAGGAGGTGCCTGGGATAATGCCAAGAAATATATTGAAAGAGGACACCTGGGTGGTAAGAAGAGCGAGGCTCATAAGGCATCGGTCGTTGGCGATACAGTAGGTGATCCGTTCAAGGATACTTCAGGGCCCTCACTCAATATCCTCATTAAGCTTATGTCGATGGTTTCCGTCGTGATGGCCGGAATTACCGTTGCCGTACACCTGTTCTAAGATTTATTTGAGAAATAAATTATACAAGGGGCATTGCATGCAATGCCCCTGCTTATATAAAAAGAACGGTGATGAATCTGCCATCTCTTAAGGAAATTCAGGAAGCCCATTCAAGAATAAAGCCTTTTATTCACCGTACCCCTGTAATGACTTCCGGTCAGCTTAACAGGATATTTGATTGTGAGCTCTTTTTCAAATGCGAGAATTTCCAGAAAGTGGGGGCCTTCAAATTCCGTGGTGCAACCAATGCAGTGCTCCGCCTAACTGAGGAGCAGAGGAGACGTGGAGTAGTGACGCACTCATCAGGTAATCATGCTGCCGCACTATCGCTTGCAGCATCAATGAACGGAGTAAAGGCCTATATTGTTATGCCTGAAAGCGCTCCTGCAGTAAAGAAGGGAGCCGTTGCCGGTTATGGGGCGGAGATAACCATGTGCAGACCGACGCTCAGCTCGCGCGAGGAGACTTGCCGTCAGATAATGGAGGAGAAAGGAGCAACCCTTGTTCATCCCTACGATAATTACAATGTTATATGCGGGCAGGGTACTGCCGCCCTGGAACTTCTCGATGAGAACTCCGGGATCGATGTGATAGTCGCTCCGATAGGCGGAGGAGGGCTGATGAGCGGGACATCAGTCTGTGCCAAAGGAATAAGCAAAAGTATAACGGTTATCGGGGCCGAGCCCTCGAATGCCGATGATGCCTGCAGATCATTCAGATCGGGCCGGCTGATCCCCTCCGCAAATCCATCGACGATAGCCGATGGACTGCTGACATCGCTAAGTGAACTTACTTTCTCGGTAATAAGGACGAACGTTGATGATATATTCACTGTAACAGAAGAGTCAATAATAGAAACCATGATGCTTGTGTGGGAAAGGATGAAAATAGTTATTGAACCTTCGTCAGCTACGGTACTTGCTGCCGTGAAGGAGAATCCCGGCTTCTTCAGGGGAAAAAGAACGGGCCTGATAATATCGGGGGGTAATGTGGATTTGAGAAATCTGCCCTTTTAATTACCTGTGCGAAGATATGCAATTATCGGGTAATGATCAGAATATCTGATCTTTACTATATCAAAAGATCTGCTTGTAAGGGCACCATCGTACAGTATATAGTCAATCCTGTTGGGAGGATAGTTGCCTCTGTAGGTAAAACCTGCCCCATAACCTGATTTCACGAAGGAATCATTCAACCCTTTGCGGATCTTATGATAAGAATAGGAGACAGGGGTATCGTTAAAATCTCCGGCAACTATTACCGGATAAGGAGAAAGTGCCACGTGTTCCTTCACCAGCCTCGCCTGTGAAGCCCTGAGGGAGAAGCCCCTCCTGAGGCTGGAGTAGATGCTTCTTAAATTAATAAATGTTTCCTTCTCGGCCGGGGAGTCTGTCAGCTCATTTATAAACGAACGCTCCATCCTTCTTAACCTGAACGATTGAAGATGGTTATTGAAGATCCTGAAAGTATCGTTCTCAATAAGCAGGTCGGTATAGATGGAGAGGCTTGATGAACCCGGGTGAATTATTTCTCCTTTCCCGGTTACAGGAAAACGGCTGAACGTGACAATGCCATAATAACGATTCCTGCCGCTTCCGATTACTTTCAGGTGTGAATAGTATTTACCGCCAAGTGCTCTTGCAAATGATTGTTCTTTCATGGAGGGATCACCCGGGAAGTAGAATTCCTGAAGGCATACTATATCAGGTTTCTGTTCCCTTAGAAAATCGAGTATCTGATTCTCAGAATCGGCTGTCCCCCTGCCCTCAAAACGGTTAAAAAGTCTTACATTATAACTCAATACCTTGAATGTTGCTGTTTTATCCTCACCGGGTTTTCCCAGTTTCAGGTAGTTTGTGAAATGATTAAAGCCCAGGGCTATTAAGAGAACCGGAATAAGCGTTTCGGGCCTGAGCTTAACAGCCCATAAAACGGCAATGATGATATTAGCCAGAAGAATCCATGGATATGCCAGACCGAAGAAGGCCGGGAATGCGAAATCGGCAGGATTGATATGGACAGCCAGATATGACAGCAGAAGTGCTGTGCCAAATGCGATGTTAAAGAATAGCAGGATCTTATATAGGATTTTTTTCAAGTGATCCCGTTTATCAGGTTTTTTTCTGGCTTTCACTGAAGAGCAGATCTTTTTCCTCTTTTGTGAGGCTGTCGTATCCACCTTTGGATATCTTGTCAAGAATGGCGTTTATTCTTGCCTGATTCTCTGCTTTCCTCCTGTTATATTCCATATCATCTGCTGCCCTTTTGTAAGTAACCCTCATCTTCTTCCGGGGTTTGAACAGTGCTGTAACGGCATCAATCGACGTATTGATCCATTTACCCATCTCATACCCCTTTCGCAGGCTCCTTGCGTAAAGGTAACCGGCCAGGGCGCCCCCCATATGCGCCAGTTTTCCTCCGGAGTTTGTTGAAAAATCGAGGATTGAGGTAAGAATAAAGATTCCGAGAGCCACATATTTTATCTTTATCCTGCCAATGAGAAAAAGATGAACGGAATAATCAGGAACATAGACTGCAATTGCTATAACAACTGCCATTACCGAGGCGGATGCCCCAATAGCCACCGATTCATTTACCAGTTCAGCAAATGCAGGAAATATATTAAATGAAGCAACATAAACAACGGCTCCAAATATGCCACCCAGAACATAAACCGAAACAAGCTTTCTCTGGCCGAGGTAATCGATAAAGATCTTTCCGAACCAGTAGAGCCAGAGCATGTTGAACAATATATGCCAGATATCCTTGTGCGTGAACATATATGTAATTATGGTCCAGGGTCTTAAGAGAAGCGATTTTAAGGCTGAGGGAACAGAAAAGAGATTAAGGACTTTTGACGATATATCCGGAGAGTTGAGCAGGAAGCCTGTTATACCAGCAATGGTCAATAACAGGAAGAGCGCCGTATTGATCAGTATAAGCCTTGTAAGTGTTGTGCCGTTTGTGAATATTCTTTTTATGTCTTCCCTTATTCCCATCAATACAACGTATTAGTTGTTTTTCTCCAGTATCTTATGAGGACATATCCGAACAGCATGCCTCCCAGGTGAGCGGCATGGGCTATGTTGCTTCCCGGCTGTGTTACTGCCAGGTAGAGTTCCAGAGCCCCGTAGAACAGCACAAAATATTTTGCTTTTATAGGTATCGGGGGTATAAGAAGCATCAGCCTGGTGTTTGGGAAAAGTACACCAAATGCCAGCAATATGCCGAATACTGCACCTGAAGCTCCTACTGTCGGGATATTCAGCAGCATTTGAAGATCTTTCATGTTCTCGTTTGCAAAAACCTTTCCCCTTAAGAAGAGATCCGTACCTTCATTAAAAACAGCCTGTACCTGCTCCGGGTCTGTAACATTAATGATCCTGGCGTACTGTATGGCTATTACCGTTTCGTGAACCAGTGCTGCACCAAGTCCGCATACTATGTAATAGATAAAAAACCTTTTAGGACCCCAGACATTTTCCAGAACCTGGCCGAACATGAAGAGAGCGAACATATTGAAGAAGAGATGTGCAAATCCACCGTGCATGAACATGTGTGTCACAATCTGAAGCGGCATGAACTGCTCCGATTTCGGGAAATAGAGTCCGAGAATCCTGGTGAGGTCAACGCCGTAGACACTCCTTGCCGCATAGTCAGCAAGCAGCATTATTACATTTATCAGAATGATATTCTTAACAACAGGGGGTAATCCGAAAAATCCTCTTCCAATACCGTTCATCATTAATTATTTAATCGTTTTTACCTTATGATGCGGAACAAAATTATAATTTGAATTTTATCCGGCAATTTCTCATGGCATATTTACTTATATCTTTTATCAATCTCCTCAAGTGTAATAATATTTATTACCGGTTTACCCCGGGGGGAATAATTTGGGGCCTTACAGGCAAAGAGCATATCGAAGAAAACCTCCATCTCTTTAATTGTCAGTTGTTTGCCGTAGTGAATTGCAGATGCTGAAGCCATAGCTGCAGCCACTTTATCCTTTGCCAGGGTGGCAGGATCCGATTGCGAATTCTTATATTCTTCAATAATTATTTCCAGCATTTCTGCAGGATCTTCCGTACCTGCTCCTGCAGGAAGAGCCGATACAGAAACCTGTTCATTACCGGTGAGGATGAGATCAAACCCCAGTTGCCTCAGTCCGGCTTCAATCTCCCTGATTATATACATATCGGCAGGATTGATTACGAACGAGACGGGAAACATGCTTTTCTGGCCGGCGTACGTATTACTTTCAAGGCAATCCATATACCTTTCGTAAAGGATCCTTTCATGCGCCCTCTTCTGATCAATAAGCATCAGGCCCGATTTGACCGGGCATACAATATATTTATTCCTTATCTGGAAAAATTTCCTCGATGATTCAGGGATAACCTTCGTATCAGTTTGTCCGGGTGACTCTTTCTCAGGTGCCGGATATAATCTTTCCCATCCTTTAAGGTTCTCCCTTTCAAACCTTTCCAGGGCATCTGCCCTGGAAAGGTTAATGGTATCGGAAGCAAAGGGATTATATCCGGCATCAAGCTCTATTTCGGGCGGAGGTGGCATATAGGCTGCACCAGCCCTTGTTGCGGGGATCTCTATAAGCTCCTCAGTGTCGAAGTTCAGTGAAGGAACGATATTAAACCGTCCAAGAGCTTCACGCACCGATGCAAGAATGATCTGCCATATAGCTTTTTCATCCTCAAACTTGATTTCCGTTTTGGTAGGATGGATATTGATATCTATTGTGGCCGGGTCTGCTTCAAGGAACAGGAAGTAAGAGGGTATCGCTTCCGGAGGGAGGATATTATTATAGGCTTCAACGACAGCCTTATGAAAATAGGGATGCTTCATAAACCTGTTGTTCACGAAAAAAAATTGCTCCCCGTAAGTTTTCTTTGCATTTTCCGGCTTTCCAATGAATCCCTTTATTCTGACCAGATTTGTATCAGTTTCGACAGTGATAAGATCCTGGTTGATATGTTTCCCGAATATTCCTATTATCCTCTGGCGGTAGTTTGCAGTAGGCAGATTATATATTTCACTATCGTTGTGGTGAAGGGAGAAGCGGATAACCGGATGGGCAATTGCCAGCTTCTGAAATTCAATTATTATGTGGCGTATCTCGGTATTATCGGATTTAAGGAATTTCCTTCTTGCCGGAATGTTAAAGAACAGGTTTTTGACCTGGAAGCCTGATCCCCGCGGACAGCTGCATGGTTCCTGCTTCTCGACCTTTGACCGGCTGATTATAATATGAGTACCCGCATCATCTTCCTCTCTCCTCGTTTTAACCTCTACCATTGCCACCGAGGCAATTGATGCGAGGGCCTCCCCCCTGAATCCCTTTGTGGTGATGGCAAAAAGGTCCTGGGCGGAGCTGATCTTGGATGTGGCATGCCTTTCAAATGAAAGTCTTGCATCTGTTTCAGACATTCCCGTCCCGTCGTCAGTTACCTGAATGAGAGTTTTACCAGCATCCTTAATGTTGACCCTTATGTTCTCCGCGTTTGCATCGACGGCATTTTCCATCAGCTCTTTTACAACGGAAGAGGGCCTCTGAATGACTTCTCCTGCTGCAATCTGATTCGATACAGAATCGGGTAAAAGTCGTATTACATCTGGCATTTATTGAGCTGTTTAATGAGATATCGAAGCAACTCTGCAAATATATAAATAAATGCCGTACCATATTTCCGGCGGCCTGTGCCAAAACCCCGGCAACAAATAGTTATGATATAAATTTTATTTATATTTATCTTCGCAAAGAAAAATAGGGGAACTCCTGGTATTATTTACTAAAGAACTGTTAAATGAGAAAAGTCTTTTTATTCCTGATTCTTGCTGTTATCATAGTCTCTTACGGGTGCAGGGGGAAGTCAGCCAGAGATGCCATACGGGTTATGACAATCAATGTAAGGTATGATAACCCCCGCGACAGTATTAATGCATGGCCCAACAGGGCTGAGATGGCAGCCGGTTTCATACTGGAAGAGAAGCCCGATCTTCTCGGGTTGCAGGAGGTTATGTGGCATCAGTATCTGTATCTGGATTCAGTTCTGACTGATTACACTTCGGCAGGAGTGGGTCGCAGTGACGGCGCAAGGGGGGGTGAGATGAATCCGGTATTTTTCAGGAACGACAGGTTCAGTATTGCAAGGACCATAACCTTCTGGCTTTCAGAGACTCCGGATGAGCCGGGATCTATGGCATGGGGTGCCGGCCTCCCCCGGATAGTAACCTGGACGGAACTGGTTGATAAGATCAATGATGAACATCTGTTCTTCTTTAACACTCATTTTGCCCACGATTCCGACTCGGCCAGGATCATGAGCTCCAGAATGCTTCTGAACAGGGTGGCAGAAATAGCGGGTGATTTTCCTTTTATTATTACAGGCGATCTTAATATGCTGCCATCAAGCATAGGATACTCAGTGCTCACAGGACCGGCAGAAAGTATTCCGCTGATGAAGGATGCTTTTGAGATATCCGGGAATAAACCCGACGGACCACTATTTACATTCAACGGCTTCTCGGATATTCCCGGACGGGGAAGGATAGATTATATATTTGTCAGGAATGGCATGATGGTGCATGAGCACAGAACACACGAGATAAAAGAAAACGGGATATACATTTCAGATCACTGGCCCGTCTCGGCGGTAGTTACATATAAATAATTCTTTCTTTTCGCCTGCCTATACCGTCTTCCTGTACCTGCGAACCGCAAAAAGGGTGGATGAGAGGGCTATTACTGACAGTGCGATCAGTTCCGTGCTTATATCGTTTATGGTTGAACCCTTAAGCATCACCATACGGTTGATGCGAATAAGCCAGGCAACCGGATTAACAAGATCAAATTTCTGGGCCCACACCGGCATGCTTTCAAAAGGAGTAAAAATCCCGCTCATCAGAATAAAAACTATTACAAAGAAGAATGCAACGAACATGAACTGCTGCTGGGTGGATGAAAGTGTCGATACAAACAGCGCCATGCCGAGAACCGCAATCAGAAATAACGTGGCCCCGAGAAAGAGAAGCATAATGCTTCCCTCGAACGGAATATTGAATGTCAGTTTGCCTATGAGGAGCCCGAGAGCCAGATCAATGAGGCCGATTATAAGAAAAGGCACCATTTTGGCAATAATGAACTGATGTTTCCTGACAGGTGTGACATTTATCTGTTCAATTGTACCGATCTCCTTCTCCCTCACCATGTTAAGTCCAGCCAGCAGGAATCCTATGGCGGTGACCAGGATAACAAGGATGCCGGGAAGCATATAGTATTTGTAATCGAGTTTTTCGTTATACCAGTACCTGTTGGTCACCTCTATGGTTGCAGGCGGACCCTGTAACAGACTCCCGGTCGCTACTGAGGCGTTCTCCCTGTTGAAATCGCTTATAACACCGTTGAGGTATGCCCACGATAACTGGGCAACAGATGCATTTATGGCATCTACGGAAGCAATAAGTCCGGCCGGTTTGCGGGATCCGAGCTCCCGACCGAATCCTGATGGGATATTCAGAATAACCTTGCATTTATTCTTATGCATCAGGTCGTTGGCCTCTTTCTCCGACCATGTGGTAAAGTAAATCCTGAAAAAGGCCGATCCCTCCAGCTTATTTATCAGCCTTCGTGACTCAGATGAGTAGTCATTGTCGATGATGCACAGGTCAATATTTTTGACCTCGAAAGTAACGGCAGGCACCAGTATCAGCATCTGAATGATCGGCACGGCAAAGATTGCCTTCGATATGAACCTGTTCCTGAAGATCTGGATAAACTCTTTTCTTATAAGATATAGTATAGTTCTCATGTTTTTCCTCAATATGTTGAACTATTCAAGTCGAAGTCTGAATTTGTGAATGCTGATGGAGATAAATAATACCGTCATCAGAAGAATAGCCAGAGTCTCTTTCCAGACGAACATCAGGCCGGTTCCCTTTATCATAATATTCTTGATGATAATAATGAAATACCTGGGGGGAACAATCATGCTGACAAGGTTATATACCTGATGCATGTTTTCAAGCGGAAAGATGAACCCCGACAGGATGATGGTGGGCAGCATCAGCCCCAGGAAAGAGATGAATATTGCCTGCTGCATGGTGTCCGATATTGTTGAAATAAGTATTCCAAGAGAGAGGCTCATCAGAATATATAGCATCGTTTCAGCAAGCAGAAGCAGAAGGCTTCCTTTTACCGGAAGGTCAAAAACAATCCATGACATTAAAAGTATAAGTATCACGTTGATGAATGAGAGGAGAAAGTATGGGGTCACTTTTCCGAGGATAATCTGGACGGGCCTGAGTGGTGAAACCAGCAATACTTCCATTGTTCCGAATTCTTTCTCGCGGGATATGGTTACGGACGTCATGAGCGCGCATATAAGTATGAGTATCAGTGTAATCACTCCCGGAACGAACATGAAATGGCTTTCAAGATTCGGGTTATAGAACATCTTTACTTCGGGCACTATCACTCCTGAACCTGAAAAAGCAGATCCGGCAATTTCAATGTTAAAATCCCTCACTATGGCCATGGTATAATTGGTAATAAGTGTAGCCGCATTGGGATCTGATCCGTCTGCAATAATGTTCATTACTGCTTTTCCTTCCCTGATAAGATTTCTTCCGAAATTCTCCCCGAAAACAATTACGGCTCTTGTGTCTCCCTTTCTGAATTCAGTCTCAATTTCATTGTAGCTGCTGAGGTATCCGCTGTTAAGGAAGAATCCTGAAGAAATTATTTTATCTGCAAGCTTACGGCTTACATCATCCTGTGACAAGTCCATTATTGCGACACCCGCATTTTTGATATCGGTGCGTACGACAAATCCGAAAATAAGGATCTGTGCCACGGGAATGCCGAATATTATGATAAGTGTCCTTATATCTCTGAAAATATGAAGGAACTCTTTTCTTACAAATGCGACAAATCTTTTCATACAGTCTCTTTTAATGGTCTTGCTATTCTGATAAAAACCTCTTCCACACTTGCGGCATTATAATGTTTCTTCAGGTTTTCAGGTGTGTCAATAGCAACTATTCTGCCCTCATTCATAATGGAAACCCGGTCGCAATACTCGGCTTCATCCATGTAATGTGTAGTTACAAAGATCGTTATTCCTGCCGCAGCCGTTTCGTAGATCATTTCCCAGAACTGGCGGCGGGTTATCGGATCGACTCCCCCTGTCGGTTCGTCAAGGAATATTATTTTCGGCTGGTGCAGGAGAGCCACCGAGAATGCCAGCTTTTGCCTCAATCCCAGGGGCAGGTCAGAGATCACCCTGTTTCTGAACGCCCCGAAGTCCAGCCTGTAAAGCAGTTTCTGTTCCTGCTCCCTTATCAGCTGCCTGCTCATCCCGTAAATACCCCCGTACAACATTATATTTTCCCTTACGGTCAGATCCTCGTAGAGAGAGAACTTCTGGCACATGTAACCGATGTTCCTCTTTATCATTTCAGCTTCTTTGGTAGTATCATAACCGGCAACCATAACCTCTCCGGACGTAGGGGCCGAGAGACCGGACAATATCCTGAGCGCCGTGGTCTTGCCGGCCCCGTTAGCCCCCAGAAAACCGAATATCTCTCCTTCATATACATCAAAGGTGAGGTTGTCGTTGGCGGTGAAACTGCCGAACTTCTTAACCAGATTGCGAACCGATATTACTTTATTACCTGTCATCTTTTGATTCTTTTCTTTCTTCCGTTATACCGTTGTACCGTTGTACCATTGTACCGTTGTACCGTTGTACCTTTATTCCATTGCGCCTTTTTCCATTAATTCGAGAAACCTGTCCTCGATACCTGCCTCAGCCTCACTTATGACAGCATCTTTTATTCCCATACCCTCAAGGTACCTGAACAGGGAATCATCATACAAATCGCCTGAGAATGTGAAATGAACTGTTTCTCCAAAGGGATAAGCTGTAAGGATTCCCGGATATTTTCTCAATGCCGTTATCAGTGAATACTTGTCAGCGCTGCGGATTTTGAAAAGTTTCCTGCTGAATCCCTGCCTGATTTTATCCGGCTCATCAACTGACAATATCTTCCCGTTTTGTATAAGCGCCACCCTGTCGCATCGCATTGCTTCATCCATATAGGGTGTTGAGACCACCACTGTAATTCTGTGCTTCCTTAGTTTTCCGAGAAGATCCCAGAATTCTGACCTTGAGACAGCATCGATACCTGTTGTCGGTTCATCAAGTACAAGCAGTGAAGGTTTGTGGATCAGCGCGCACGACAATGCAAGCTTCTGCTTCATTCCCCCCGACAGCTTGCCTGCCGGACGCTTTCTGAATGGTTCTATATGAGAATAGATATCAGCTATCAGATCGTAATTTTCTTTAACTGTAGTGCCGAAAACAGTAGCATAAAACTCCAGGTTCTCCTGAACAGTAAGGTCATTGTAAAGACTGAACCTGCCGGGCATATACCCAGTTTTCCTGCGCAATTCTTTAAATCCGGTAACGACATCCAGTCCCAGTACTCTCATTTTGCCCTTATCGGGCAGCAGAAGAGTTGTAATAATCCTGAATAGCGTTGTTTTACCGGCGCCATCGGGTCCGATGAAACCAAATATTTCCGATTCATTCACAGAAAAAGAGAGATCATCGAGAGCCTGCACCTCGCCGTACTTCTTAGCTATGCGCCATGATTCCAGGATTTTCATAAGTATATAATTATTATTTTAGTCTGATAGACTGTCCCGATTAATCGGGATGTGGGTTTCATCTGACTATTAATTCAGGGTGTTGAATATTGCCTCTCCGGGCATTCCTGATTTCAGGGAACCATCGTTCGTAACACTTATATTGACTGCATATACCAGTGTGACCCTTTCCTCCTTCGTCTGGATGATTTTTGGCGTGAATTCGGCCTTCTCGGATATATAGATTATTGTTCCTGGAAATGATACGTAATCTTTTTCCCCTTTATCGATTCTTACGGTGCATTTTTCCCCGAGCTTCACATCTCCGATCATTGACCCGCTGACATATACCTTAAGCTTCATTACCGACAGGTCCGCAATTTTTACCAGAGGTTTGCCGGGTGATGTTATTTCTCCTGCTTCGGCATACTTTTCAATAAGTGTTCCTGAGAGAGGGCTTTTTATGAGGCTGCGCCTTATCTGTTCATCCAGAAGGGCTTTTTTTGATTCGAAGACAGCTATCTCTGCGGAGATTGAGGATTTCCGGGTGTTGTTGGCATGAATCTGCTTACGGAGAACGGCTTCCTGCCCTTTAA
>Ga0334882_1002152_pt1 | contig 20994 bp, 12 predicted proteins | sample GraSluR1_MG_5_FD_207226 | JGI IMG/M metagenome (GOLD analysis project Ga0334882, IMG submission 207226) | Sludge microbial communities from methane-producing bioreactor in Wageningen University, Netherlands - Granular Sludge_15_04-R1 | ecosystem: Engineered > Bioreactor > Anaerobic >...
TTTCCCTTCTGCAATTCCTTGTAAGCGCGGATGATTGACCACCAGCCAGCGCTGGAAACAAAGGTAATGTCAGACATATCCAAAATGATCGTCTTTCTTTCTTCGACCAATTCATTCAGAACTTTTTCGATATCAGGGGCAGTGGCACTGTCAATCCGTCCCAACCCTTTTACTACTTTACATCTTTTGTAATCGGTGACTTTAAAATCCATGCTACAACCTCCAGTTTAGTGAATAAATTATAACATCATCCATTCTCGTAAACCAAAAAAATGCAACATATATCTATGGGAAAGTTCAGCATCCACTTTTTTCATCTCAGGTATAATACCGCCCTATGAAATACCACATCTGGACAGAAGGCTGTCAAATGAATGTCGCAGACAGCGACCGCCTCGCTCGAGCGCTTGGCACTTTGGGACTTGAAGAAACCAATGACCCGGCTCAGGCTGGAATGATCATCCTCAATACTTGCGTTGTCAGGCAGAGTGCTGAAGACCGTGCTCTCGGTCGACTTAACTCCCTCCAACCACTCAAACGTGCCAATCCTGATCTAATCATCGGTTTGATGGGTTGCCTGGTTGGGATTAAAGGCAATGCTGCTATCGAAAAACGCTACCCGTGGGTGGATATCTTTGCCGCCCCATCCGACCCTGAACCTTTTCTGCGCTTTTTAGAGAATCGAATCGACCATGACGTTTCCGAGTCCTGGCGAAGACAGGTTGACGACGTTCTGGACGACGAATTCGGCGTGACCACCGAAGCCTGTCATACTGTCTCCGAGAATCTGCCCATCGTATTGGGATGTTCCCACGCCTGTGCTTATTGCGTGATCCCAGGCAGACGTGGTAGAGAGCGAAGCCGTGACCCCAAAAAGATCCTGGCTGAAGCCCGAGTGATGGTAGAGCATGGTGCCAAAGAATTGGTCTTGCTCGGTCAGATTGTTGACCGCTATGGGCTCGATTTGGAAAATGGCATCTTCTTACCGCACCTACTGGCAGAACTATCTGATATTGAAGGGCTGCAACGTATCCGTTTCCTGACTTCTCACCCAAATTGGATGACAGATGAATTGATTGAAGCTGTTGCAAGCCTGCCTAAAGTAATGCCACATATTGAGGTGCCTGTCCAGGCTGGGGATGACGCAATCCTGCTAGCAATGCGCCGCGGATATAGCAACCAGAATTACCGCGACCTGGTTGCCCGGATCCGCAACAGGATCCCTGGTGTGTCAATTGGAACAGATATCATCGTTGGTTTTCCTGGGGAAAGCGATGCTGCTTTCCAGCAAACTTACCAACTTCTGGCAGACTTAAAATTGGACGTGGCTCATCTGGCGCGCTACTCCCCCCGACCAAACACCTATTCTGCCAAATTCATGGCTGATGACGTATCAGCCGTGGAAAAAATGCGGCGCTTCAGAGCGCTGGAAGATCTTCAAAAACAGGTAGTGGGTGAAATCAATCAGAGATTCCTGGGAGAGACCCAGGAAGTGCTTTTTGAAGGTAAATCAAAGGATCGCTGGCGCGGGCGCACGCCCACCAATCGGCTGGTTTTTGTTGAAAGCAGTGAAGACTTGGTTGGTCAATTGCGGAATGTCAGGATAACCTGGACTGGACCGTGGTCTCTGCTCGGAGAACTGGTCTAGAGAAACCTAAAATTGTTTGTCTGGATAGTCGCACAATTCTAATACCGGGCAACCTGTGCATTTCGGTTTTCTTGCCTGGCAAAATTGTCTCCCAAGACTGATCAGATTTAAGTGCAGGTGACCAAAATCAGCGGGATTGCCGATCGCCTCCAGGTATTCGTGTGTTTTTTGCACATTCAGATTTGCTGGTCGCAATCCAATCCGCCCGCTGACACGATAGATATGAGTGTCAACCGGAAATGCCGGCATACCCAAGGCAAATACCATCACTATAGCAGCAGTTTTCGGACCAACACCCTTAAGGTTGACCAACCAGTCCCTGGCTTCGTCAACACTCAGCTCTCTGAGCCATTCCAGGTTGTAATTTGCAGTTTTTTCGCCTATCGCTGCCAACGCAGATTGGATATTCGGCCCTTTTTGCTGCGCCAACCCAGCTATGCGGATCACATATTGCAATTCAGCCGGGTCAGCATCCCGGACTTCTTCCCAGGAGTCATAACGTGCTTTTAATGCTTGATATGCTTTGTCGCGGTTGATATCGTTGGTGTTTTGTGAAAGAATGGTACAGACCAATTCATCTACAGCTGGCAGGGGCTCATGCCAATCTGGTTCTCCGAAGTAATCGAATAATTTCTCACTCACCTGAGCGAGCTTCTGCCCGCGTGAAAGGTCTGCTTTGGCCAATTCCATAGTTCACGAAAAAAATTGGATTGGTCTTGCCAATCGAACTTCTCCAACCTCGATATCCCGGAAATTTCTCAATGTATTTTGATTGAATTTGGCATAAGCTTCAGATTCCATCTCTGCTTCGAAGCCAAAGGCTTTCATCAATTCAACTACAACCCATTGAGTAGCCCTGCGATATGGGTCACCGTCTGTAATCTTGATAGCAATGCCAATGCCTTTGGAATTTTCTGCAATTGCTCCAGGCATAATACCAATCAACTGGTATCCTTCTGCCCCGCCCTTTGCAATTACCTTGCCTTTCATCACTTCCATCAAAACCGTGTCTAGCTGTCCCGGTCCGGAAACCATTGTGGGGAATTCCATCATGGCAGTGGTTATCTTTTGGCAAGCGTTTTGGCGTTTATTATCCAACTCAAAAGGATCAACCAACCTGGCAATCGCCCATGCAAAACTCTGTAGTGGCATGGCATAAACAGGTGCGCTGCAACCATCTACGCCAAAAATCATATCATCGCGATGGATTTCACACATCGAGGAGACCGCCCTGCGGATATTCTGCTGCACCAGATGGACCGGCGTGAGATAGTCATCCAGGCTCTCCCCCAACAATTTTGCTTGAGCAAGCATGCCGCTGTGTTTACCTGAACAATTATGACGATAAGAATCTGGTTTTTCTCCGCGTTGGCGCATTTGATAGCTTGTTTCTTTGTCAATTGGCCAATGGATACCGCATTGTAAATCACTAAGTTGTAAACCTACCTTCTCATGAATCGACTTCAATACCCGAACATGGTCGTCTGTTCCCGTGTGGGAAGCACAAATGATTGCCAATTCCTCCCCGGTCAATCCGAAGGCTTTTAACACACCGTTTTCTACCAACGGCAGCGCCTGGAAGGGCTTCATCGAACTGCGCGGGAAACTGACAAGGTTTGGGTCTCCGTACGCAGCCAGCAGATTACCATCCGAATCCACCACTGCCAGGGCACCTAGGTGGATGCTCTCAACAATTCCACCCCTGGTCAGCTCGACCAAAGGCTCGTATCCTGCACAAATATCCACTGTTTAGCCTTTCTCCCGACAATTCACATCATAATACATTGTGATTCCCCAATGTAGACGGTTATAAAAAAGCTCGCTATTAAAAAGATCTACGTGATTGAATATGGCGATAATTTGCGGAATTTTATCGTACCACTGTTCAATCGGCGCCTTAATCTCCATTAAATTTCCAAAAATGTTGCGGATCATTGCGATATGCTTGCTCATCTTTTTGATTTGATCTCTATTAACTATCCCGCTTCTTGAAGAAACAATCTGGTAATCACTAAACCTATCAGACATGAGCAAGTTGAGATCTTCTTCCCAGGCTTTCAAATTGGCGTATGCAAGGAATGGGGGCTGATCAACAACAACAGTGTCGCCTACAAACACAATTTCGCGCTCCGGGATAACTACCCAGATACCTGCATGGTTCGAACCCGGGTGATATTCAAGGTTTACTTGCAGGCTATCAACATGAAGGCTGAGTTCATTATCAAAAATGATTTCAGGTGGCAGCATCCGGTTTCCACTCACCACCGTTTCAGAATTTTCTGAAGGGGCTTGGGAGTCTTCACTAACTCTTGGGGTCCGCATGCGGATTGGTGAAATCGCGTCGGCATGTGAAACGAGGACACAATCACATCCTTTGATACTTAGCAAGCGGTCGTAATTGGTATCCAGAACGATCATGTAGCAATGTTCACTACATATTTTTTGTTCAATCGTAGTCTTCCAAAAGCCACCATCAACTGGTTTGAGTGGTGAATCAATCAGTACCATCCCGGTCTCAGTTTTTACTATGCCGGTATACAAACCGAGAGAATTTTGTTCAATGGTTACATCTGGCGCAATTTGCTTCATCGCTCACCTCCGAATTTGGAATTATAGTCAAGGCTGTGAAAATTATCCACCTATTGCTGCGGTAGGCAGGCTGGTCTCAATTCCTGGGTGCTGACAGCGTTCATTGCCATACCGAAATAAGGTGAAGGATCCAGCGTGTTTTGGATAAAAAGTTCGTTCAGATAGTTGCCCTCGCCATCATCTTTTACTATAGAAATATGCAAGTGAATGCCAGTTGGCGAGCCGATATACCCTGAATAATTACCCTGGTAGCCAAGCAGATCACCTTGCGAAACTGCCACCTCTTGTGTCCCAGGTGGAAATGCACTTTCAATCAGCGAATTGCCTTTTGAATCAGCCAGGTGGGTCATATATATCCAAATTTGTTGTTCAGGATTCAGAGGATCTACGGGAACTCGCAAGATCACGCTCGATTTCCATTCACTCTCCCTGGTAAGGTAGCCGTCAATCGGGGCATAGACTGGTGTCTGCCCTACCTGCTCCCCACCAAAAATATCCAAACCGGTATGCAGTTTCATCGGTGTAAAAGAGTCCATGTAAAGGTAGCCAATAAACCCCCGGGTTGGTAGGACGAAGGGCGCCTCTCCGCAGCGGGATAGTGCTTCCATCTCCCAATCTCGATGCTCTTCTGGGTGACGAATGTAATCCATGACCGCTTTGTTGCGTCCGCTCACCCAGGTGCGGATGTAGGCACTTACTTTCTCTGTGAATAAAAGACCAAGTGTTACAGCACCTAACAAAAAAATTGCCAACACGATCATTAATATTTTTTTAGTTTTTGCATTCATTCGCTTGATTATAATTCGAACTCCTTACCAAAAATATTCTCTGAAAATGGTCAATCTGCCTCTTGTTTTTAATTATTAGCGACCAGCCAATATCCTGCCATATAAACTTGAGTATCAATTTCGATCTAAACAGGCCTTCTCTATGGCTACGCGCATTTTTGTTTACGAGTAGAAGGTATTACTTGAATTCTCAAATACCAAAGTTGTATAATCCCAATTATTGTTGGAACTTATCGGAATCTTTTTGCGTCATAGTTAAACAAGATATATTACCCAATTACAATGAAAGGAGTGGTAATGAAAACTAAAAAACTATTTATTTTCCTCACGGCGATAACTTTACTTATTCCAGCGTTTTTCGGTGTTAGTGAAGTTCAAGCCGCCTACCCAAGTTTCACCATATCAGAGGTTAAAACTGACGAAACAGTCACCATCTTAACAAAAGATATGCCCAAGGACTACGACTTTAAAGTCCTCTTGGGCGAATACAACACCAGGGGTGAAAATGGCATTGAAGTTGCCCAATTTAACTCCGCAAATGGTGGTTCCTTCCAGGTAACAGTCGATATTCCAGCAGCTCTTCAGGGTCGTGCCATGATCTCCATTCGAATCGAGAGTCTGACCGGTGGTTACTATTATTACAACTGGTTCTGGAATGATGGTAAAAACGGCACCTGGCCAGGTGGAGAAGCCCCAGTACCTGTCCAACCTCCTGTAACCGCGGATCCATTCTTCAGCATCAAAGCGGTTGAGGCTGGTAAGACTGTCACAATTTCAGCTAAGGATTTCCCAAAAAGTCACGAGTTTGTTGTTCGCATGGGCAAATATGGAACTCTGGCTATTGGTGGGATCATAGCTGCTGAAGTGACTTCCAGTGACACTGGTGCATTTGAAGCAACTTTTCCGATCCCAGCTGATCTGGCAGAAGAAAAGATCGTCGCTATCCGCCTGGATGCCAAAACTGGTGGTTGGTTCGCCTATAACTGGTTCTACAACAATACTGCTACCGTCGAACCCACTCCGGAACCTCCAATACCACCTGTGGTCAAATATCCAAGCTTCAGCATTACTGCAGTTGTGAAAGACACGACTGTAACCATCAGTGGCATCAACTTCCCTGCCGATACAGATTTCACGGTATTGATGGGCAAGATGTGGACTCAAGGCATCAATGGCATCCAGGTTGCTGAATTTAACAGCGGTGCCGGCGGTGATTTGGTAGCTACTTTCAACATCCCAGCCGAATTAGTCGGTGAGGTACGGATCGCTATCCGCACCCAAGCCAAGACCGGTGGTTGGTACGCTTACAACTGGTTCTGGAACTCAACCGCCAACTAAGAAACTAAACCCACTTTATTAGAAGACCCACCTTTGGTGGGTCTTCTCGATATCAGAGAAAAAAACCTCAGAACGGCAGGAAATGTGACCTTTTTTAAAAAGCCGATTATGGTATCATTCGTGCTGACATGAACAATAAAATTACTATTATCGAAGGTCCTACCCCTGAATTTCAGACGATTTCTGATTTCAATTTCAATGATGGCTCTTTGAATTGGGTCAATGGGATTTTGGAAGGTCCCTTTCTTTTTGACACTGCCTTTACCCATCTACGCACTTTTGACGCCCAAATGTTACTTGAACGCTGCCAATCTGCCTGGGCGCAAAAACAAACTATGTACCTTGAATATAAGGATCGCATCGGTCTGAAACAAGAAGATCCAATCATTGCAGCCCGTGCAGTTACAGTCGAAGAAGGAGATATGCTTCTTTTGTGGGTGCGCAGAGAACTCACTGACCAGGAAGACGAAGAGAACGAACTTTTCGACGAGAACGACGATCTCCCCTTTTAACCACACTTTTATCGTGCCTATCTCCCATATGCTCGTGCCGGTCTCCCACATGATCGTGCCGGTCTCCTGACCGAGCACGCAACCCGACCGCAGGTCTCCCCCATGATCGTGCCGGTCTCCTGACCGAGCACGCGAACTGACCGCAGGTCTCCCACATGATCGTGCCGGTCTCCCGACCGAGCACGCGAACTGACCGCAGGTCTCCCCCTACCTCCGGGCACGCAAACCGACCGCAGTTCTCCCACAACCCATTAAACATAAAAACCACCATTCGGTGGTTTTTTGTACCCCAGGAGGGAATCGAACCCCCAACCTAGGCGTTAGGAGTGCCTCGCTCTGTCCATTGAGCTACTGGGGCAAGACAGCGAATTATATCATCTCTACGGCAGGTAATCCCAAGGATTGACGGGCATATTGGCATAGCGGATCTCAAAATGCAGGTGAGGTCCCGTGGAATTTCCGGTCGTTCCAGCCAAACCGATCACGCTGCCCTGGAATACGTTCTCTCCGCAACTCACATGAACTTTATCGAGATGCTCATAAAGAGTTGTGTAGCCGTTTCCATGGTCAATGACCACAAAATTGCCATATCCACCGTTCATCCATCCAGCATAGACCACCGTGCCGCTATCTGCAGCGAAAAGTTGCGAACCAGAACCTGCTCCAATATCAATACCGTTATGTCCGGGTCCAAAATTGTTACCTGTAAGGTAATGGACTGCAGAAGGCCAGATAAAGAAGCCGTTGCCATAAATACCGACCGAATCAATTATGCAAGCTCCTGGTCCATCCCAACCGCTTATCAACCGCCCTTCGGCGTCGCGCGTAACAGCTGCGTAACTTATTGGAACCAGCTCCCGCCTTCCTCCTGGAACCATCACTTTTGTACCTGGTTCAATTTGAGGGTTCGAGAGATCAAGATTGTTGCCTATGAATAGCAAAATATCCTGAATGGTCGCACCATAGCGCGATGCAACCGAACTTAGCGTGTCTTTGCTGCGCCAGGTGTGATAAATTCCATCTACAGGGGGAATAGCGATCACCTGCCCAATCATGAGATTGTCAGATTTGTCCTGCAAGATCTCATAATTGGCAAAAAGGATCGATTCAATAGCGACGTTATAGGTTTCTGCTAATGCCCAAATGGAATCGCCGCTCACTACGGTGTGATAAATCATTTCCAGGCGCGTGTTCGCCTGTCCCTCGGTGTATAGGTTTTGGTCGCGAATCAATTCATCGCCTGAATTGTTTTCTACAAATGCAGGAAGATTAGCTTCAGCTCCTTCAACGCTGTATTCAATAGTAGCAATTTGTTGGGGTTGATTATAAAGCTCCATCGACTTGGCAATTCTTGGCTGCCAAAAGAGCATCGTCAGCAAACCCAGGCTGAGCATAATGGCAGCAACCCAACTGGCAACCATTACAACCAACTCACGGTTGGCATTTTTTGTTTCTTTATTTTGATCGGACATTGGTTATTCCTCTGACCAATATATACTACATATCTGCCAGAGTTTCCAGAAATTCTATATTCGTTTTTGTTTTTTCCATTTTTTGCAAGATGGCCTCGGTTGCAATTGAGGTATCCATTCCAGCCCCCTGGGGAGGGTTGGAAACCATTTGCAGGTACATCCGGCGCATCAGCCAAACCCGTTGCAGGATTTCGGGGCTTTGCAGAAGGTCTTCACGACGAGTGGATGATTTTTCAATGTCAATCGCAGGGAAAATGCGTCTTTCCTGCAGGCGACGGGAAAGGATCATTTCCATATTGCCGGTCCCCTTGAATTCTTCATAGACCACATCGTCTAATCTGGAACCTGTGTCAACCAGCGCTGTCGCGACAATTGTCAGGCTGCCGCCGTCTTCCAGATTTCGGGCAGCACCGAAGAATCGCTTGGGTGGATAGAGCGCGGAGGGGTCCATGCCGCCGCTTAAGGTACGGCCAGAGGGGTTTACAACCATGTTGTAAGCTCGTGCCAGGCGGGTCAGTGAATCCATCAGGATCACGACATTAAGGCCGTTTTCGACCAGTCTTTTGGCTCTCTCGAGCGAAACTTCTGCCATACGTACATGCGCCTGCACAGGTTCATCGAAGGTGCTGGCTATCACTTCTGCGTCAACAGAGCGATCCATATCAGTTACCTCTTCAGGGCGCTCACCAATCAAAGACATGATTTGACGAACTTCGGGGTGGTTGGCACTGATCGCGTTAGCGATATCTTTGAGGATGCTGGTCTTACCTGCCTTGGGAGGTGAGACGATCATAGCTCTTTGACCGCCGCCTATTGGAGCAACCAGGTTGATCATTCTTGTTGAGAGATTCATGGAATCATATTCAAGATTTAGTATTTCATTGGGAAAAATAGGTGTGAGCGCTTCAAATTTTGGTCTCTTACGGGCTTCATCAGGGGTGAGTCCATTTACCGTTTCCACCTTAAGCAAACCATGATGTCGCTCAGATTCACGTGGAGGTCTTACATGACCAATCACCAGGTCGCCAGAGCGTAATTCATAGCGGCGCAATTGAGCCTGGGAAACATAAACATCATCCGGCCCAATGCGATAATTGCTGCGCAAAAAGCCGATGCCCTCATTCATGACTTCCAAGACCCCACCGCTCATTTCAAGCCCTTCAGCATCAGCCAGGCTTTGAGCGATTTTTACGACCAAACCGTCTCTTTTGAGTCGCTTGAAATTTTCGATATTTAGGTCTTTAGCCATTTTTTGAAGTTGTTTTGTAGTTTGTTTTTCGAGTTCAACAATTTCCATAACTTAGTCTCTTTCTATCCCTAACCAAAAATAATACCTGACTCTTTGGTGCAATTGTGGCTCGCATGATTAAAATCTGTGTGTTTGTAATTGTCCATAGAATTAAAGGTGACGGGGTGAATGGGAATTCCCCAGAATGATAGGTTTTATTTATCAGTGATAAACAAATTATAACATTTTTCCTCGAGGATGCAAGCAAAAATGCACGGATTCTACAATCTGTTACCCGACTCAATCAATTTAGGGGTTGTTCGAAGAAAACAGAGAGCCATGATGACTCTCTGTTTTCTTTGCGTAAAGTCTTTAAGGTCTGCTGATTAATGGTAAGTAGATATTTTTTGGTTCCATTCCAGCACTTTTATAGATATTAAAGTCAAGCTTGCCAATATCATTCTTGACAGTAGCTGTGGAACCAATACTGAACCAGCCATACCACACTTCACCAGCATAAAAAGCTGAGCCGAGGTCCCAGTCCACAGTAATGTCGAAGGGATTCAAGGCAGGCACAGATGCCGGACCAGTAATACTGTAGTTGGATCCGCCCGTCTTCGGAACAAAACCATAAGCCAGCTTGACCGGATCTGCCACTCCGGCCTCAGAGCTTTCCCAGTTTTGCACCAAAATCCAGCAGGTTCCTGCGAAATTCGGTTGGAAAATATTCAGGTACTCCATTGCCCCAGGTTCGGTCGAAGAAGCCCTCTGGAGGGCAGGGTGCGGAGAACCAACACCAACAAAGATGTCCAAATCTTGAGACGTTGTCTCGAGGATTTCAACCACCATACGTTGTTGATTACTTGGACAAGTTGTGGTTGTATACCAGATGTCAGCCAAATTATCGTAAGGGTTGTCGTTGGTGGGGTCCTGTGCCAGGTCGAAAGAAGCAACGATTGCCGGAGTCAGACCATAACGTACATTGGACAAAGCCGTGATCGGATTGACATAGTACTGATCTTCAAAAACGTACTGTCCGGTGGGCGAAGTGATGGTCTGGCGCAATTCATTTGGTAATGTGGAGCCTTGAACGGCTGATTTTGCTGCCAATGAAAAAGCTGAAGTACTGATCGGTTTCCCGTTTGCGAAAGTGTCAGAAGTTACGAAACTGATGCGCCCGAATTGCCACTGACCGGCTGAAAGGATGGAAGGTACAACATCTATAGTGATAGTTTGTGTGCCACCAGCCGGGATGGTGAACCCAACTGCAGGGGTAGTAGTGATTTCTACGCCATCAGACTTTTCAATGGCAATAACATAAGCCGTATCCACGCCAGCAACATTCTTAATCGTGCGCGTAAAGCTGCAGCCGCCCAAACAGTTGCTATTCTGATAGGAAGGAATGTTCAGAGTGCGAATATCACCACCAACCGCAGGGTTGGCAGCAACGTATTCGCCATAAGTAACTTCCATCACAACGCCAGCCAAGGCTGCTTTGCTCATATCGATCCGACCATTGCCGTATACAAATGGGGTAACCGGACTGAGATCGTGATCCACAGACGTGCCTGCCAGGGCAGTCATGATGATCGCTGAGCGGATTGCCGCAGGGCTCCAATCCGGGAAGAGGGAACGCATTACCGCCGCCGAACCCGCTACATGCGGCCCGGCCATGGAGGTGCCAGACATCAGATCGATTTCGCCAGGTCCGGCATAAGCCGCCAGAATATTCGTGCCCGGAGCTACCAGATCGGGTTCGAGCATTTCAAAATTATTGATGGGACCCCTGGAGCTGCCAGATGCCATGATATCGCCCCAATCAGGTCGTGTTCCTGATACGAGATCTTTAAGGATGTTGACCGTCATAGGGACTCCTGCAACAGCTTCCATCAGCAGTCCGTCTTCAAGGGAGATCATTGCGCCGGGCATAGGAACAAAACCGGAGTCCGTACCCATGATGATCGGGGCACCGGGGGCGTTGTTATAAACGATGCCAAAGACCGCACCCGCGTCATACATATTCTGAAGCTTAATCTTGAACGAACAGGTGCCTCGCTTGACTATACCTATTTTGCCTGTCAAATCTGGAGCCCAGGCAGCACAGCCTTCCAGGTTAGCAGAACTGCCGCCCCAAACCAGGTCCAATCCGGTTAAATCAGTTGCAAGTGCTGGTGCGAGATCCGAGCTTGCGGGAAGCGCAATCGAACCAAGGTTATCACCTCCAGGATTGACTGTCACAGGATAGCCAAAAATGCGGCCATGCTGGGTATTGCCAGTCACCAAAGCCCACGGAGGGAGTTTGTAGATGGTGGACTCAGCAGGGCCGGAATTGCCGGCAGAGGTGGCCGTGGTGACGCCAACGTTGAAAGCTTCAAGGAAGGCAATTTCCGTGCTGTCGGTCCATGGGCTGCGAGGAGGTCCGGACGTGGGTCCAATCGAGAAGTTCAGGGCGTCAACCCCATCAGCAATTGCCTGGTTGACAGCTGCAGTAGAAGCACTGCCGGGGCAGCCTGAATCGTTGCAGACTTTGTAAGATATGACGTGGGCGTTGGGTGCCATACCAGAGATGACAACCTGGGCACCGCCATAATTGACGCTGATCCGATTGCCAGCCGAAGTGCTGGCAGTGTGAGAGCCATGATCTAACGTGTCGTGACCATTGCCGCCGGTCACATAGTCATAGACACCGAGCAATTTATCATTACACACATGACCAGCAGGATCTGAAGCACAGAGACCCTTATATATTCCTTCGCCATAGGGATTGGTATAAACATATGGGTCAAGGGGGGTGGTTTCGGCAAAGCTGGGATGGCTCAGGTTGATGCCGGTGTCGATGATACCGACGATCGTGCCAGCTCCTTTGGCGCCTGTTCCGGTCGGAACTGCGCTGCCATCCCAAACCTGGTCAACTCCAATAAATTCGGGGCTGACATCTGTGTCGAGATAGTAAATTTCATCCACAAATACTTCGCGGACCCCAGTCTGCTTGCGCAACAGGGCTGCTTCCTCAACGCTCATTTTCGCGGAAAAACCATTCAGGACGTAATCATAGCGATAGAGCACTTCCAGCTCCCGTCCCAACAGGGTTTCAGCTTTCGCGATGAAAGAGTCCATGTTTCCATTCAGATACTGCAAATAAGCGAACGCTTCGGGGGAATTCACAAGAAGCTTACCCGATTCATCGCGCGGCACTGCTGCAAAAATCGCGTTACCGCCCTCATAGGTTGCCAGTGAAGGTTCAGTTAACTGAACAGTGAAGCTATCTGCTCTGGCAGCCGCATCCAGCCATTCCTGTTCTTCAGCTGAGATGACAGGGTTGTCAGTCGGGGGCAGCGGGCGTTCTGGAACGGCGGCAGCCACCGGGCTCACCAGCAATGCGGCAAGCAGGACAAAACTCACAATTTTGGATAGAAATTTCAGCATGGTTGCATCTCCTTATTTTCGATAGAGTCGCTAGGGTGGATAGAGAGTATCTATGATTACTCTGATCTAATCCGCTGTGCTTTGCACCTGAAAAGAACAGGCAGGTGAAGAAACAGAAAACGTGTTTCTTATCTGACTTTAAATATATCACAAGCATTTGAGATTCAATTACTTTTTAAATTTTTTTGTTTAAATTTATTCATTTTTTTGCACATGGTACTTAGTTTTGTCAACAGGAATGGCTTTGAAATTTAGGAACCAGATCAGGATTATCTATTAAAGACAAGAGACTGGCTGTTACCAGCCAATCTCTGTGTCGGTTTGTGCCTGATCAAAAGAAGATCAGGAAAAGGTAGTTAAACTTTCTGTGCTCTACACTATTTCAAAATGAGAGGCAGGTAGATGAACTTCAGAGGTTCTTCAACCAAAACTTCCCAGATTGCCATTTCTTCAACAGTGTAGGTCTCATCTGTATTATGCAGCGCCTCATTCACGACAAGACCTGCAAATCCTTCATCCACAGTCACCTGGAAGGTGATCAAATGGGTGGGCGGAACAAAAACGTAATCGAAGCAGATAGCAGAGCCATTCTCAATTTCGAGGGTTACATCGTTATAGACAAAGGTCGTGCCAACAGTTCCGTCAACGTTTTCCACACCAATGGTCGAGCTGCCTAAGTTGAAGTCAGGATGAATGTTATCGTAGGCAAATATTATCTCGTAGTCGCCGGGGGCATCGCTTGGCTGCAAGATGTAACCAATTTCGAAGTCCAGGGTCACCGCAGGATCGCCACCATAACGATAAACATCATCATATTCGATCACCGCAAAGGATGCACCATCACCAACCATGGTGACGCCCTTATTGGTAGCATAGTCATATTGGGTATAAAGGTCATCCCAGAACATTGCCATCAGGTTATTGGGGTTGGTCGGGTTGGGCAGATTCTGGTTATTGTAGCTCGTTGAAGCCATATCAAACCCAGCAAATCCATCACCCGTGAATTCCATCCCTACATAATCGATGCCGTAGAAGTTGAACGGTGGGTAAGCGCCAAAAGTGCCATACCAGAAGCTGTCGCCGTAGGCAAGCGCTGCTTGGGCACGGAAGCCATAGGACGTGGTGAACAAATCCAGGTAAGCATCAGGATTGCCATCAGGCATGATCTCGAGTGTACAGGCAAGGTCTTCCGCACTGGTAATGACATCATAGGTGTAATAACCCGGATCAATCGTGCCAATCCAGGTTATGGCATTGGTCAGCTCATCGTAAATTGCGCCGCCGGTAACAGAATCTGGCACGTATGTGACACCTTCAGGCAGCATATCATTGATGCTGTACTCAATCGAGTAATCTTTGTAATTTGTTACTGCAAGGGTATAGGTGATCGTGTCACCTGGTGCAGCAGTCTCAACATCAGCTGTCTTTACCACATCATCCACGCCTCGTACCACGTCTACTTCGGCCAGACCAATCGGAACGTCATAAAGAGCATCAGCATAGGCGTCAAACAAGCCATACAGTCGGTCGCCTTCCTCGGTGTCAATACCAGACCAGACCACATCAAGATCAAAAGGTGTAAAGGCAGCGTTGGTTTCCGGACCGATCACTTGCATGGATGGGTCCATCCACATATCATAGCCAACAACACCCAGAGTCAGGGTAATGTCATCCACCGGTGCGCCAGAGCCCTGCCAGTTCTGAACCAATACCCAGACATCATAGAATGGAACCGGGAAGCCCCACTCGCTCAGATATTCAAAGGCTGTCGCGGTTGCGCTGGCTTCGTAAAGCTCGGCCTCCTGCGGCATACCGTCAAAGTTCAGGTCAAAGCCCCAGAAAAGGTCCACATCTGGTGCGGTGGAAGCGGTAATTTCGGCCACTGCGCGGGCTGCGCCATTGCTCATATCGATCAGGGTGTAATAAACCTGATCAAGATCGTCAAAAGGATCTCCGTTTGTGGGATCCTGTGCCAATTGAATTTCCATCGGAACGCCCTTGACGAAGCCAAAGGTATCCACGCTGAGGTCAGTGATCTCAACAGCCAGCAAGTCAGTCAGGTTGGCGTAGTCAGTATCACGATTGCTGTCCAGGGATACCCAGTCGGGGATGTTGCCACTCACGGGCATAACTGCCACAGGCAAAGCCACATCCGAAATCGGGACGGTTCCAGTGATCTGGTTGAAGATCACAACATCATCGATCCACCAGTCATCAGCGCAGTTGCCTGCGTAAACAAATGCAACATAGATTTGCTGCTCAGCATATGCGCTCAGGTCAACAGTAACAGGAGTGGTTGTCCAGGCATCCTCAGGAGGCGCAGGGGGCAAAGCCAATTCCACAAAAGCCGCATCAGCAGGGTCACCACTACCAGTGGAGACCAGGATGCCGTGGTATTCGATATCGGCAGTCCAATTACCACGCTGGAAGAACTGCAAACTGGTTGTACCATCTGCGGGAACCGTAAATTGCGGTGACACTAGCCAACCTTCTTGTAGTTGCGTACAGTCATAGTTGTGTTTTGCTGATGCTGGCGCACTAACGAAGAAGTCAGTCGCTCTCGCCCAATTGGAGGGGGAGGGATCGTCAAGGTCCATATCATAAATTGCCCAGCCAGTTGGTGGGAAGGTTTCGTCGGTGAATTCCTCTGCCACCAGAACGATTGGATCGCCGCCGGCAAACAGATCGTCCGTAAGAAATTCGATATTGCCAAACGCCCATTCATCACCAGTTAATGCTGTTGCATCGACTTCAAACGTAACCTCCTGGGTTGCACCGGGCAGGATCGTAAAGCTGGTTGGTGTAACAGCGATCCATTCGGGGGCAGACACGGTGTAGGTTGCTGAGGTATTTGCTACACTGGTAAAGGTGCGCGTCCAACTGCAGCTGCCAACGCATTCGCTATTATACAGGCTGGCGATATTCAAAGTTCGAACATCACCACCAGCGCCAGGTTCAGCTGCCAGCATGTTGTCGTAGGTCTCGTCCATCACCAGGCCAGTCAAGCCAGCCAGTTCAAGTGCGACGCGTCCAGCGCCCATATCGAGCAGGTCTGCTGGGGTGATTTTGTCTTCCTTGAGCAAACCGTCATATGCGGTAAGCATCAAGGCAGATTTAATCATCGCGGGGGTCCAATCCGGGTGCTGGGCATACAGCAGAGCTGCTGCGCCGGCGTCATGCGGGCTGGACATGGAAGTACCCTGATACAGGTCATATTCCGCATCGGGGCTGGGGGCAATTGTCATATCAGCTACAGCAGCGAGGATATCCACACCAGGTGCAGAGACATCAGGTTTGAGCACATCAAAGGTCTCATTGGGACCACGTGAGCTGAAATCAGCCATGATGTCGCCAAAGGTATCATCCACAGTAGGTCCAAAAGCTGAAATGCTGACGGTCTCATCGGTTTGAGCTGCTACCCAAGCGGCAATTTCCAAGCCCAGCGTGCCAGGAATATCCAGCATGACATTGGGGATGGTGGTGCCAGGGGCGCTCATAGGACCAGGTGCACGATCATCAGTGAAAACAAACACACCAGTGGCACCAGCAGCCGCAGCGTTATTAATCTTGACGCTAAAGTTACAAGTACCGCGTTTGATCAGGGCGATACTGTCAGTAAAGAATCCAGCCGGGAAGGCGTTACAACCCAGTTCATTCCCTATATCTTCGCCAGCATAAACCACATCCGATCCAATGATGTCAACCGTGAAAGGTACCTCACCAGAAAGCGTGTAGATGTCCTGATACATGGGATCGGAGAAATTGACCTGGTTGGTGAATTTGCGGTTGTGAGTTGAAGCTGCGGTCGTGATCACCCATGGGGAACGGTGAGCGACTGTGGCTGCATTCGGGCCATTGTTACCAGCCGAGGCTGAAACAACCACGCCCGCGCCAAAGGCTTCCAGGAATGCTAATTCCACCGGGTCGTTGTAGGGGTTCTCACCACCAGAGATGGAGTAGTTAATGATATCCACACCATCAAGCACAGCCTGCTGAACAGCTGCCAGCAGGTCATCGCCCGCGCAGGAACCGCCGGTAGCGGTCGGGTAGCAGGCATCATAAGCAATGATCTGAGCGTGAGGTGCTACACCGGAAATTGTGACTGTTTCGCCAAAGAATTCCAATTCCACAGTGTTTCCAGCGACAGTGCTGGCAGTATGTGTGCCGTGACCATTGCTGTCTTCAGGGGTAATGGGTTCAGCCGGATTGTCATCAGTGTAAGTGTAAGCGCCAACAAGCTTGTCATTACAGGCGTCAGCATAGTCTGGATCACCATCAGGTGCACAAACACCCAGGTAATCACCTGCCCATTCGTAGACAAAACCGTCGGCAGGGGTGGCACTGAAGGATGGATGGTCAAAGTTGATACCGCTGTCGATTATGCCAGCCAGAATGCCTTCGCCCTTATTACCTACGCCATCCGGAACTGCTGTGCCTTCCCAAATACCGCCTGCCCCAATCCACATCGGACCAGCATCTGTATCAAGAGTTTGAGTTTCTGAGAACATGATCTTCCGAATGCCAGGCATACCAGCCAATTTCGCGGCTTCTTCTGCAGACATCTTGACTGCCGCACCATTCAGAATGACGTCATAAACATGGGTTACTTCCAGACTGCGCCCGAGTCTTGCTTCAACCGCAGCTAAAACGCCTTCACGATTTACAGCTAATTGCTGCAGGTAATCCTGACTGATGCTATTCTTGCTTTCACGGTTCAGAGCGCCGCCGTTGCGGACAACCAGTGATTCACCTTCAAAAAGCACAATATAGATGCTTTCTTTGTCCAGGCTGATGAGTTTGTCAGGCTCTTCAACGATATATTTATCTGAGGCAGGTAAAGCCCCCAGAGGAATGAGGTCTGATCGATTCAGTCCTCCACCTGGTCCGTCCGCTTGTGGTGTGCCGATTGCTCGAACAGGCGAAACCACAAGTGACAGCAACACGATCATAGCCAAAAATCGGGTTAAAGTTGATTTCATTCTTTTACTCCTTTTCATTTTTTAATTGGGAATTTGCAGGGGAACGCACCCTGCGTGCTTCTACTTACACTTGCAGGTATGATCTTAAGAATATTTGGATAAAACGGTCTTGCAAACCTAAAAATCAAATGGTATAGACTCCTTTCAAATTTTGTATCTATCCCCCAAGGGGATTTTGCAAGAAAGGTAACAACAGACAAACATATCCCGAATTGGGATCACTATCTAAAATTATAGCCTTGCAATTTTCATGAGTCAAGGTAAATCCACCACTTTTCAAACTTTGTTATTTACAATATAAAATTTACTAAGGTATAGAGTTAATGCTTAATGCTATAATCTCGCTGTTAGAGGATCTTATTCAGGATGAAATCATGACCCAAACCAAACGCAAAACAACAGCGAAACCACGCTCTACATCAACCCGGTCAAAAAGCGCGACAACCAAAAAAACGCCATCTACCAGGTCAAAGACAACTGCCAGCAAGCCAAAACGCACAACACGTTCCTCTCGAAAGCCGCAGCCCAAACCGACCCCAGCACCCCGCCCGCCCCTTTCTGGAGAGCAAAAAGCGGATATCACCGGTATCGTCCTGATCGTGATCGCGCTGCTCTCACTAATGGCGGCACTGACTTCCCAATCTGGCCAGCTAACTCGCTGGTGGACTAATCTCATGCAAACCTGGGTAGGCTGGGGTGCTTATGCCCTTCCTCTCATTCTGCTGATACTGGGTGCATGGTTTCTGCTTTCACGTGTAGAAAACTTGCCCAAGGTCAACATCGAACGGGTTTTTGGTGTTTTGCTCTTCTTCGTGAATCTCCTGGTATGGTTTGAATTGATCGATCAGACTTTTCCACCGCTCACCTCGCCTACTGGCGGTGGTTGGCTTGGTGGCAATATCTACCGGGTCTTCGAATCCATGTTGGGCAAAGCCGGTAGCATCATCGTGCTGGTCGCATGGCTGCTGATCGCCCTCATGTTATTGGTTGACCTCTCAATGGCAGATCTGGCAGCCTGGGTTACGAACAAATTGCAGGCATCCAAGTCAAAATTGGATAATAATATTCAAAACAAACGCATCGAGCGCGCACAGCAAAAAGCAGAAGCGCAATCGCTAGCTGAAGAACCCACAGTGCAATCAAAACCAGTACCTGAACCGCAGGCAATTAAACCTGCTTCCGTTAAGGCAGAACCGAGCGAAGATGATCAGGCAGCCAAACCTGAATGGAAACTGCCAGTGCCCTCCCAGGTCCTCGATCCGGTCACAGCTGCTCCTGTTGATGAGGAATCAGATGAAGATCGCGCCCGTGTAATCGAAGAGACGCTCCGTTCCTTTAATGCTCCAGCCAAAGTAGTCGAAATTCGACGCGGACCCAGCATTACTATGTTTGGGGTCGAGCCCGAATATATTGAGTCTCGTAACGGTAAAACCAAAGTGCGCGTCAATAATATTGTCCGGCTGGCGGATGATCTTGCCATGGCGCTCAAAGCATCCCGTATTCGTATGCAAGCTCCGGTACCAGGCAAAGGTTACGTTGGTGTTGAAGTGCCAAATATTAAAACCGCCATGGTTTCGATTCTTGATATTGTTGAAAGCCCTCAGTTTATCGGTCATCCCTCTCCGCTTAAATTCGCGCTTGGAAAAGACGTGACTGGCAAACCCTTTACCGCAGACTTGGCTTCGATGCCCCATTTGCTCATTGGCGGCACAACTAATTCAGGCAAATCTGTTTGTGTCAATTCAATTCTCACAGGCTTTTTGCTCAATATGACCCCAGATCAACTTCGCTTGTTGCTGGTGGACCCAAAACGGGTTGAATTGTCGATCTATAACGGCATCCCCCATCTTTTAGCAGATGTTATTGTTGATGCAGAAAAAGTTGTTGGCGCATTAGGCTGGATGCTGCGGGAAATGGATTTGCGCTACCGCATTTTTGCTGCGGATGGCGCCCGCAACATTGATGAGTACAACTATCACAAAACCAAAGCAGGCGAGAAGACGCTTCCTTATATTATTGTGGTCATTGATGAATTAGCCGACCTGATGATGTTGGCTCCCGATGAAACTGAGCGTTCCATTACCCGTCTCGCCCAGTTGGCACGCGCCACTGGCATCCATCTGATCATAGCGACACAACGACCTTCAGCCAATGTTATTACCGGGCTGATCAAAGCCAACTTCCCGGCTCGGATCGCCTTCGCGGTCGCATCAAATGTGGACAGCCGCGTCATCCTCGATCAACCTGGTGCTGAACGTTTATTGGGCAAAGGTGACATGCTCTTCCAGGCACCAGACGCTGCCGCTCCGGTTCGCCTGCAAGGCACATATGTTTCCGATCGCGAGCTTTCTGCCGTCACAGACTTCTGGCGCGGTCAAAACACGCTCGATGGTGCTCCTGAAAGACCGGATAAAGCCATTATTCCAACCCGCTCCCATCTGCCCATGACCCAAACGCCGTTGTGGCAAGAGTTGGAAAAGGATCCTAACGCTGACCCAATCGAAGATGAGGCAGTTAAAATCATTCGCAAGGAAGGTCGTGCCTCAGTCTCGATGCTGCAGCGTAAATTGCGTATTGGCTATACCCGTTCCTCCCGTTTAATTGAAAAGTTGGAGGATGACGGGATCATTGGTCCCCCCAACCCTCAGACCGGCACCCGCGAAGTGTTGGATTGGGGTGACTTTCCACCGTTGAATGAAGATTGACAAAAACTCTCATCCTGAGCAAGAATTTTTTTTCATCCTGTGCGTGTTTAAATTGTCATACTGAGCGTGTTTAAATTGTCATCCTGAGCGAAGTGAAGGAGCTTATCTACAAAATATCAAAAGTAACCAAGTTCTACAACCCAGAACCAGTTGTATTTAATGGTAAAATGATTCGACGGACCAATTTAGGATCAATTGGGGGAAGCTCTCCCGAATAAAACTTGTCAGCTCGCTGTTGTTTTATTTGCGCGATTTCCACCTTAGGTCTATAATGAAGCCAAATCTACCTCATTGGAGCAATTATCAATG